>Ga0209771_1000004_pt1 | contig 157207 bp, 128 predicted proteins | sample SaaInl59LU_5_DNA_FD_184639 | JGI IMG/M metagenome (GOLD analysis project Ga0209771, IMG submission 184639) | Marine microbial communities from expanding oxygen minimum zones in the Saanich Inlet - ESP_59LU_5_DNA (SPAdes) (version 2) | ecosystem: Environmental > Aquatic > Marine > Intertidal... | reverse complement strand
ATTAGAAATATTCATTCTACGTTAAACACTTACATAATAATTGCAGACTTAATTAATCATAAAAAAACCCAAACATTTCTGAATGGGTTCTTGATGTTTTATAAGAAAGTGTTTAGTTATTCTTTTTCACTCGAAAGCGATTTGTAGATAAAAGCGTTAGCTCCCATCATAAAAAAAGGATATAATAAACCAAAAGATAAAAATGTTAAAATCAGCTTTCCAAAGAAAATTTTTCCTTTGTGACCATAAGTAATTTTGTTGCTTAACGTTAAAGCCTCTGACGGATTTAACCCTTTATCAAGTAATAAATAAGTTGATTGTGACCAAGCTAAGTTTAAAATAATATATGGCACAACTAAAAATAACATAGCAGGTATAAGACCTTGTGCTTTTAATCCAGTTAAAATAAAAAATTCTCCCATATACTGCCTGTACTTAGGCTTAAAAATTTCTGTTGGCGACATAATATTCCCTTTACTAATACCAATTGGCATTGACAATAAACCAATTGTAGTTCCGACATTTAAATATGGTATCCAAATTGTTAAAGCCCATAATATAGTTGCAATAAAAATGCTAATGATGTTAAAAATTCCAAGCTTAATTCCTTGAGTGATAATTCCTCCGAATGATAAATTTGTATTCATAATGTTTTATTTAGATAATTTTTCACAATATAACTAAAAAATTAATTCAAAATTATTTTAAATATAATTAATTTCTAACAACTGAACTTATCGGTAAAGGAACATTAACTGTAGTTACTTTAAAAGAACCATTATCTGTATGAAAAGTGAAAGTATGCTCTTTTATCATTTCAATTTGTATGATATTTTCAACCTTATTTAACTCTAATTTATAGCTAATAAATCTGCTTTGGATATCGTCTATTTCTCTGTTTGAAATAGCTTTATAAATTGAATTCATTGAACACGATTACTACTCATTAACAATATTCATTCTACGTCAAATACTTATAAAATAACTGTAAACTTAATTAATCATAAAAAAACCCAAACATTTCTGAATGGGTTCTTAATGTTTTATAAGAAAGCGTTTAGTTCTTGATAAACTTTTGAACAGCTCCTCTTTGTTCGTTTCTAATTATTGCAACACAATCTTTTTGATATTTACCACCTCGTTTTGTGCATTGATGATTTTAACAAAATACATACCTTGCCCTGTCCAAGTATTTAAAGGAATGACATATTGTTGTGTATCCATTGGCTTGTTAAATACCTCTTGACCAAGCGTATTGGTAATTTTAATATTCCAACCCTCTACGTTATCAAGATTACCACAATCAATTGTAATTTGGTCATTAGCAGGGTTAGGATAAATATTTACTGTACTTGTATAAGTAACAGGGCTCGTACTTAAAACTCCTGTATTGATAACTAATGTGGAACATTCATTTGAAGAGTTAGAAGCATATAAATTTGCTACCTCTTCTTCGGTTAATGCTCTATTCCAAATACCTATATCATCGTAGGAGCCTATAAGGGAGTTATTCAAATCGTCAGGACTTAAACCTCCAAATCGATAATAACCGTCAAAACCTTCTCCAATATTTTGTGAATTATTTGTGGACTTTAAAATACCATCAACATATATTTTAGAACCTTGACTATCCATTGTAACAATTAAGTTATGCCATTCATTATCAGTTACACTTATTGATATTTGATTTGTGACACTATTAGAATTAGGATAAGTATAAAACAGTATATTATTTTCTTCAATCGAAATTACTCTATCCCATCTACCACCGTGAAATAATTGACCATTATTAAAACCGATTATATGTCCAGAAATTGTAGAGTTTGTTTTAACCCAAACTGAATATGAAAGCGAATTAGGAGAACTAAATACTTGAGATGTACTGATAAGGTGTTCTCCTGAATTAAACTCATATGCATTACTGGCATTACCGAACCTATCATTTGTTAAAGTAGCACCATTAACCGTTCCATTATTCCCATTTCCACTTTCATCGTTAGCATTACCATTAAATGGCCAATAGCCAACTAAACCATTTGTAGGTACATAAGAGGGTACTTGTGCATTTGAATTTGCTATACATACAATGACAAATAAAGTAAATAGTATTTTTTTCATTTTATATTTAATAAGTTTAATATCAAACAAAGATACTTTTTTTTTTAAAATCTATTCTCCTTTGAATACGCTAACATAAGTATCTGTAACTTCTCCCTTACCGTCTAAAACGTCTATTTCAAATATTTTATCTTCAACAGGTTCTTTAATGTCAATAGATTTCTGAATAGGAACTACAAACTTTGCTAACTGTATATAATACTTTACAAAGTCAGGGTCAGATAATGATTGCATTCTATTGTTTAATTCCATTAAATTATCATCTAATATTTCTGCAATAGTCTGCTTTACTTTTGTTGTTACCTTGTTGGCACTTCCTTTTGGTCTGCCTTCTAAATTTTGTTTTCCTTTAAAACTCATCTTATTTTATGGTTGTTTAGTATGGTGTTTAATGATATAACGTAAATGCACAGTTTATTTGCATTTATATATAGCTAAAAGCTAATTATTTGTTAGTTTAACTTCATCTAATAAAATCTAATTATTAAAAATTAAAAAAAATCATTATTAATTAATTTGTATTAAAATAATAATCTGCCAAATCAAAGCCGTTTTTAAAGGATGTTTGCTCTAATACATTACTGACTTCAATTTTAAAACCTTTACTTTTTAATTCCTTTGCTTTGTTACTCCAATTGGTAAACTCTCCTTTGTCGGGAAACGCAAAACAATTTCTTTTTTTAAGTGGTTTTAATAACTCATATTTAAAATTGCTTTTACTACCCGTAGCGAGCCAAATAAAATCAGGTAAAAAAATGCTCATAATTATTGCAGTCTTTTCACTTTCTACAATAGCAATATTCTTCTGATAATCTTCATTGATTAGATGTAAACCAAATAGGCATTGAGAAAGGTTAAAATCAGGTTTTTTAATCGCATTATGTAGCCAATTGATATGATTGTAAGGTATCTTTACTCTTTTGCCTGTATGCTCATTGTATAGCATTATTTTTGCACATCTTATATGTTCTTTGTTATCAATTTGCCAAAACATAGTTGCATTTTTCCAAAATAGATTTGTACCTGTTAAATAATAGTTTGAAATTGCTTTATCTACCTCATCAAATGAAAAGTTGTCAAGTAAAAAAGCAGTTAAATTATCAAAGGTTAAATTTGATTTATATTGATTAATCAATTTGTCTTGTAGTTCTGAACTGTGGTAACTTGGCTTTAAGGGTTCAGGTGGTTTTGTTTTGACTACTTGATTTAAAAAGGGTTCTTCATTTTTACTAAAATATTTACTTTCGTTATTCAGATAATTAATTGTTGAGGTTTTTAAATACCATTCAGAAATAAAACAACTATTTTGATTTTGCTCTAATATTTGCGAGTTTGGTATCATTGAAATAACGCCGTTCACATCAACTAATTTACTTGCCTTATCACTTACATTTTTTAAGGTTAAAAAGTGTATTAGATACCCTCTTTTGCCTTTTGGAGGTGCTTTGTGATATTTGCAGTTTTGCTCTCTGTCGCATCTGCCGTAATCAGCAGGTAGGTAGTTACCTGTTTCTGTATCTACATAAAAAACAAATGTCTTTTTATTGCAATTAGGACAAGTATTTTTCTTGCTGCTTTTGTCTAATGAATATTTAAAACCCTCCATTATAAAAAACGATTTCTTGTAGTAGAAATGTATGCTACGTTTCCAATACTTTTGCGTTCAACTATTATTTTGAAATGTCGTAAACGCTTCATAAAATTAGATTTGTTTACATTTCTGAAACCGTCTTCAATACAATACACTTTATATTGAAAATACAAATCTTTTATAGCTGTATAATCAGTAGAGGTACTATATTCAAAATCTTCAATAAACATTTTAACACTATCGCTTTGCTTTTCGTAATCGCTTCGAGCATTATCTACGGCTTCGCATTTACTGAATTTCTTTTGTAATAAAATCCTTTCAAGTCCTAATAAAATCCAATTAAAAACCCCTGATAATTCACGCTCTATTATTTTGTTTGCGAGTTGCTTGTCTTGTTGGTCTTCGGGTATGGTAACATCAAAACCAATAATTAAAAAACGTCTAAAAAATGCGTTGGTGTGCTCTACGTCTTTTGGTAAATCATTACAATTGAAAATAAGTTTTGCGTAGTCATTTAAAATAAAGGGTTCGCCATAGGGTAAACGTGCCTCGATTGGTTCGCCTGACGCCATTTTTTTAAAAATATCGGTTTCAAGTTTACCATTTATTTCTGATGCGTAATTGACTAACTTATTAGCGATTTTTGCTCTAAAATAACCGTTATCATTGGTTAAACTTTGCAAAGAGTAGTTACTTATGTTTTGAGTATCTAAAAGGGCATTAATGATTTCAAAGAAAACTGATTTTCCATTCGCTCCTGTTCCATATAAAATAAGCATCTTTTCAAGTTTTAAAACACTTGGCTTTATAAATATATAACCACAATATTCTGCAAATATTCTTTGCTTATCTGCATCAGGTAAAACCTCATCTAAATATGTCTGAAATAGCGGTGCTTTGGCTTCGGGTTCGTATTCAAATGGTAACTGATGCGTTAAAAAATCGTTTCTATTAAATGCCCTTAATTCTCTTTTGGTGGGCGTAATTTCAAACGTACCATTATCTAAATTGATTAATACATTCTTTTTGTTAGCCTTTGGCGTTGGCAAATAAGCATCTGCCATAAACTGTTTAAATAACTCGTCTTTAAAAGTATGTATTTTACCTTTGAATTTTTCAACCCCCATTTTTAAAGAAACATTGCCTAAAAAAGATTGAAAACTCTCTTTGTTTATCTCGCTCCAATAACAACCATTATACAAATAGATAAAGCCATTCTTTTTACATAAACCCCAATTGTTTGCTTTGGCAATTTTTAAAAGTTGTTCAATACAAAGAATTAAATAATGATTTTTAGACAACTTATAACCTGCAAGGCGTTTGTTAAGTTTTTTATATTTATCAAATTCAACCTTATTATCTTTATTATAAGTTCCATCTTCATTGTAAACGAACTCTTTTAAGTTTTCAATTTGCTTTTTTACAGTTTCAATATCAGGAAACGCCAATATTTCAAAATCTATTTTATCAATGCTTTTTTATAGTTCCTGTAAAATGTCATCAGTTGTCTTTTCTAAATGCTCAAAGTTTTCAGAAAGTTTTACAATATCATTTGTAATTAATTCTTTTAAATTATCTTTTTTCGTATATTTACCTTGTTCTAAATTAAGGCTTTGGGTATTTGTAGTGCTCATAGCCTTTTATTTATTTAATGGTTTTAAACTCTCTAATAATTCCGCTTTTTTGTAGTATTTGCGGTTTGCAATTCCATAGGCTTTAACTTTTCCTTTATTAGTCCAATGCCATAGCGTACTACTATCGATTTGAAGGAATTTGCAAGTTTCTGTTCGGGTCAATAACTCATCAGGATTGTGAGTATTGAAAGTTTCTTTAAAGTCTTCTAATTGACTTTTAACACTGTCTTTGATTAACTCTGTTAAATCTGCAGTGTTTAAATTTTGTAATAAAATTGAATTTTTCATATTTACAGTAATTATGATTATTAATACTGCAAATATTGGTTTAGGTTCGACCTATGGTAAGGTATGTTTTGACCTATTTCAAGGTTGTTTTAAGGTTGTCTTTGTATTCGTTATAATCTTTTGTTCTTTGGATGTTTTTTAGCGCATCCAATTCTATTGCTTTAAGTTCTTTTTCATAATATCCATATTTACCGATAAACTTAATATATTGACCTAACGTAACAGTATCGTGTATTAAATTATCTTTTTTCATTTGTTCAAACAGAAAACGAAAATCTGTTCTACTCTGAAAAGTCATTGATTTATTGTCGAAATATTTTTCAAAAAGATATATTGAGTTATCTTTAAAAATGTTATTATGTAGTTCTTTTTTTACCTCATCAGGTTCGTTATTTTTTTTTTGTTGAGGTTTTAAATTTGTTAGATACTTTTGATACCTCTCTTTAAGAATTTTGTAGTCTGTTTTATTTATTGGTAATTTTTCGAGGATTTCCAATTCCAATTTAATTTTTTCATTTAGAGTATAACTCGAATTGTACGTTTCCATTCTTTGACTAAAAAAGACGTCTTTTAATTTACTCCAATTATCAATGGTAATAATACTATCGTTATTTTTAATTTTAACAACTTTATTTTTATCTAATTTTTTGATTTCATCTGATGTTAATACATCTTTAAAATCATCAATTATATTGCTTGTTTTTGTATCAATATAGACTTGAAAGAAACTAAAATCTGCAGTTTTATTTAATATTCTGTTCCGTATACTCATTTTGAATTTTTTTAATCAATGTAAGAAATGTAGCAAATGCACCTCAAAAAACAACTTTATTTTTTAAGTTAAAAATATTTAAATGTTTCCTTTGCTAAATCCTTATTACTCTTACCTATATAATTTAAGAACATAGCTTCCGAACTATGATTTGTCATATTAATTAAAAAAGTAGTTGGTATCTTACCATAAAAATTGGTTGCAAAACTACGTCTGCCAATATGAGAAGTAACTAACTCCCATTTCTTATAAGTACCTGACTTTTTTCTAAATACTTTACTATTAGGCTCGGTCTCGGTGTTTTTACTTCCAAAAGTTAGTTGATTTATTTCTGCTATTTTACAAACTTCTTTTATGTAATCATTATACTTTTGGTCTGAAACCTTATATGGGAATTTACCCTTTCGTTTTTTTAATATTTCCATAACTTTTGGATGCAATGGAATAGTAGTTAGCTTATTTGTTTTCTTTTGAGTGAATTCAAGTAAAGGTTTATCGTCTTCTTTTCTTATTTGTTTATCAGTAAAACGCATAAAATCAGAAATTCTTTGTCCTGTATAACAACTGATAATTAACCAATCTTTTGCATTATCTAAACTATCAGTTAACTGATTTTTACTGATATTATCTATTTTAGTTAAGTCTTCAAACGTTAAGTATATCTTTTCAACTTTTGCCTTATCTAAACGCAAACTATCTAACTGCGGATGTGTTTCGATACCTAAAAATCGGGCGTGTTTACAAAATGTTTTTATGATTGCTAATTCTCTTTGTATGGTGTTTTGCGAGTAGATTTCATTTTTACAATAAATCACAAATTCATTTTTAAAACTATCATTTACCTCCTTTATTAAAATTTGTTTTTTTCTGTATTTTTCAAATCTTATAATTTTATTTTTGATAACATTAAATTTTTTTACTGATGCGTTTTTTAGCTCGTGTTTACGATAATCAATATAAAAATCTATATAATTTATTAAGTCAATAGGAATTCTTTTTTCTTGTTTTGGTGGGTTGTAGTAATAATCAATTTGGGTTTGTAACCATTCTTTATTTATAGTTTCTATGTTTACAGAATTAAAAGCGTTTAAAACGTAGTTTTCTATTTTATTAAGTTCGTTATTAATATCAGTTTGCTTATTTGTAATCTCAATATCTTTGGATTTCTTTTTATGCTGTTTACTCCAATAATATTTTGATATTTCAATATTTGTTTTAGCTCCGAAAACATAGTCTTTTCCATTATTTCTAAAAAGTAATCTTAAAATTTAAGTTTGACTTTTTTTTGTTGAACGATATAAAAAATTAACTGATGCCATACAAACCTGATTTCGAATAATACAAATATAATAATTTGTACGGTATTTGTACGGTTAAATGAAAATTGTTTCAAACTATTGCAAACTAAATAAACATCAATATATCTAAAAAATATAGTTATTGTTTGATTTTAAAGGTATTATCAATAAAATAGTATGTTTTAATTATGTGTTACTTTGCTATATATGTGTTCTCGGCGTCTCCACAAAACACCCTTATAAACCCTGTGTTTGTAAGGGTTTTTTATTTGCGCTGATAGACAAAACGGTAATTTTTCTTTTGAATTAGAAATAAGCTATAAATTGTATTCTAAATTTTACCAATACTTTAGGTTTCTAGATAAGATTACTTGTATTTTAACTAAAAAGGCTTAATTTAGAAGAACATTATTTATTGATATTAAAATAGTATGTTACTTTAAAATTCCCTTCAAAAACATTCAAATGCTAAATGAAAATTCGCAACTTTTAATTGATCTTCAAAAAAAATCTAAAATAACTATTAATAAAGTAAGTGATCTTAAATATTTAAAAGAAGAAATAGCAGCTGCTACCAATAAAGATATTTCATTTAATACATTAAGGAGGCTTTTTGGTTTTTTACCAAACACTAAACCTTCTCAAAAAACACTCAACACCCTTTCTAACTATTTAAATTTCAACAATTATTCTAGTTATTTAAACAACAATGAGGTATTTGATGAATGGTATATTTATATGAAAGTATTACGCTTACAACTAAACAACCATGTTTTAAATATAGAAGACATGCATTTTATAAATACAGCTTTAAAAAATAACAATAATATTATTGCCGTCTCTAACTATGTATATTATTTAATTGATGAAAAGAAAATAACTTCATTACACATTTTCTTTCAAAACTTTAATTATAAGAAAATAAAGGTTGGAAATTTATTAAAATTTGCGATCATATGTTCTTATGGATTTTATAAATTATCAGAAAAAAATATTTTAGAGATATATAAAGAATTGATTATTTATGATAGTTTTAGAATAACTATTCCTTTTTACTTTATTGATTATAGAAATCTAAATGGCTACTATATACAAGTAATAAAATTGATAAAAAAACAAACTAAAAGTAACTCTGATATTTTATTTTGTGAGCTGATGGAGTTTTATCAAAAATATTACTCTAATAAAGAATACAAACATATTGAAATAAAGCTTCCTAAAGTTAATTATGAATTATACCCTGTTCTTAAAGGTAGATTTTATGGATATAAAATACTATTTACTGACAAACTTAATGATAAATTAAAAAATGAAATTTTAGAAGAAATTAAAAAGAACAAACCAAACCTTTTGCTAATTGAAATATTTCCATCTTTGGTAATCAAAGAAGAATTCGAGTTTTTAAATGAATTATTAGAAAAATTTTACGAAGAAATATTTGACACCGACAGTTGGAGCTCTAAAAGCACAGATGCAAATTTTTTAATAGGTATGGCAAATGTTCATATTTACAAAGGGAATTTAAAGGCCGCAAAAAGTAGTCTAGAATTGGTAGAATTAGACAAAATAGAATTGGCTTATACAGATTACATTGCACTTTTCTATTACCTGACAAAAATAAGACTATGTTTTTTTAAAAATGATAAAGAAAAACTACAAGAAAGCTATACTTATTTATTAGAATTAGAAAAAAACATGAGCTTTAAAAAATTTAGTACTATCTCTAAAAAGTACCTGAAATAAAATTTTATCCTTTATATTAAACCTCATACGAAATAAATTATATGAGGTTTTAAATATCTTTTAAAATTGATATGATAATAGCATCTCAAAAGAGTTGCCTGCAACTGTTATCTCATTGCCTCTTGATGTTTCATATGCCAAACCAACTCGTATTTCTTTGGTAATTGGCATTTGTAGAATACCTGCATAGCTATCACTGTTTCTATACGTAGCTCCTAAGCTTAAACGACTATCAAAATTTACCATTACATTGGCATCTATTGTATTTGGCGCTCCTGCTACCAACCTACTTAAAATACTTGGCTGAAGCGTTACGTTGGATTCTTTTGAAATTAAAAAATCAACCCCAAAAGAAGTATATAAATGCGGACGATCTGTAGCCGTGGTAACCCTACCATTCTCTGTCTTTGTGCGCTCGGTATTTAAAACCCTTGGTACACTTAATGAAAAATAAAAATCGCCTCGTGTATAATACGCTCCAAAACCTATATTGGGCATAAAAAAACTAATAGAATTAATAGAAGGATCGGCTACAACATTAAAAGTGTTTAAATTAGCTGTATTTAATGCATAAAAATTACCTCCAGCTTTAATACCTAAGTATAAAAACGAAATATCATCTAACTGCAAACGGTAACTATAATCGACACTTACAAAAGTAGATTGCTCTATAAAAACCTTATCTGAAATAATTGAAAACCCTAAACCAACATTCTTACCAGCATTTAAACCATATGTTAAACTTGTAGTTATGGGAGACATGGCCACATTGGCCCATTGCCTTCTATGCAACATGGTTAATTTTGAAGCATCATTTACACCTGCTACAGCAGGATTAAACAAGCTCATTTGAGATCGATACTGTGAAAGTAATGTTTCTTGTTGTGCCTTTAAACTCAAACTAAAACATATAACTAAAAAAGTAAATAGTAATTTTTTCATGATATTATTTTAAAATATTTACAAATTACCTAGTAATGTATATCCAACCTTTTTCATCAAAACTACCATTACCATCAGTATCTACTTGATAATAATAAGATCCGTTTGGCAACTCTTTATTATTATCTCCTTCTAAAGTTCCATTCCAATCATTTCTATAACCTAATTTTCTAAACACTTGCTTACCCCATCTATTAAAAACAACAACTAAATTGTTTGGATTGTTTTCAATATTATAAATAATCCAAGTATCATTAATACCATCGCCATTAGGTGTTAATAATTGAGAAATATTTACCGTTACTGTATCACAAACATCTCCTAAACCATCATTATCTCTATCTTCTTGACCTGGATTGTATTGAAAAGGACAATTATCTTCGGTGTCTAAAACACCATCATTGTCATCATCGGTATCTGCTGTATCGTTAATTCCATCATTATCTGAATCTGTTCCATTATCTGAAACACCATCACCATTAGGATCAGAATCTGCTTCATTATCTATACCATCACCATCAATATCAGTATCCGTGTTATCTCCTGTTCCATCATTATCAGTATCGGTATCTTCTGTATCATCTAATGGAAAAGCATCTTCGGTATCTAAAACACCATCATTGTCATCATCAGTGTCGTTATCGTTATTTATACCATCGCCATCTGTATCGGTTCCGTTATCGTTTGTTCCGTCTCCATCAACATCGGCATCAGCGTCATTGTCAATTCCGTCACCATCAATATCAGTATCGTTATCGTCATTTATACCATCGCCATCTGTATCGGTTCCGTTATCATCTGTTCCATCACCATCTACATCAGCATCGGCATCATTGTCAATTCCGTCACCATCAATATCAGTATCGTTATCGTCATTAATACCATCGCCATCTGTATCGGTTCCGTTATCGTTTGTTCCATCGCCATCAACATCAGCATCGGCATCATTGTCAATTCCGTCACCATCGATATCAGTATCTGTATTATCTCCCGTTCCGTCATTATCCGTGTCGGTATCTTCTGTGTCATCTAATGGAAAAGCATCTTCGGTATCTAAAACACCATCATTGTCATCATCGGTATCAGTGTTATCTCCTGTTCCATCATTATCAGTATCAGTATCTTCCGTATCATCTAATGGAAAAGCATCTTCGGTATCTAAAACACCATCATTGTCATCATCAGTGTCGTTATCGTTATTAATACCATCGTCATCTGTATCGGTTCCGTTATCATTTGTTCCGTCGCCATCTACATCAGCATCAGCGTCATTATCGATTCCGTCGCCATCAATATCAGTATCGTTATCGTCATTTATACCATCGCCATCTGTATCGGTTCCGTTATCATTTGTTCCGTCGCCATCAACATCAGCATCAGCGTCATTATCGATTCCGTCGCCATCAATATCAGTATCGTTATCGTCATTTATACCATCGCCATCTGTATCGGTTCCGTTATCATCTGTTCCATCACCATCTACATCAGCATCAGCGTCATTATCGATTCCGTCGCCATCGATATCAGTATCGTTATCATCATTAATACCATCACCATCTGTATCGGTTCCGTTATCATCAGTTCCGTCTCCATCAACATCGGCATCAGCATCATTATCGATTCCGTCGCCATCAATATCAGTATCGTTATCGTCATTAATACCATCGCCATCTGTATCGGTTCCGTTATCATCAGTTCCGTCTCCATCAACATCGGCATCAGCATCATTATCGATTCCGTCGCCATCGATATCAGTATCAGTTACATCTCCTTCACCATCACCGTCAGTATCAACATCAATAAATAATGAAAAAGTTACGGTATCTGTTCCTGCATCATTTGTTGCAGTAACTGTATATTCTGTTTGAACTAAAGAAATTGTTGGTGTTCCTGAGATTACTCCTAAACTAGTATTAAAACTCAACCCTTCTGGTAAAGTTGGAGTAATAGAATATGTTGACATAGAACCACCACTATTTTGTGTTGTTATATTTTGTAACAATACATTTATCACTCCACTATAAGTATCTTGTGGTAAAGTAATATTTGGTGGAGCTAATGTTTGAATGTTTGTATTTGTTACAGAAGCCTCTGGATTACCATAAGTATCTTGATAACTAATTGTAATATCATAGGTTTCAAAAGCAAGTTGATTTCCAGAAACTACAGCGCTTAATTGAGCTGGATTTGCACCTACCTCATAATCAAAATCTACATTAGTAACATCAGTCATTACCCAAGTTATTGTATTTCCACCATTAGTTGGTGTAAATATTAATTTAACAGAACCCGATAAAGGAGCTTCTGGTAAAGTATAAGCTATATTTAATGTAGTTGCACCTGAAGTATTAGATGAAGGTGATGTAAGTACTGGCGCTAAAGTGGTACCCGCTACAATAGTAATATCATAAGTGTCTGTACAACCATTAGAATTTGTAAAATTGATAGAAGTATTACCTATACTTTTACCAGTTACAATCCCAGCAGCATCAACAGAAGCAATACTTAGATCAGAAGATGTCCAAGGGCTTGCAGCTGCAGTTGTTGTTGCTGATAAAGTAATTTGATCTCCAACACCAACTGATGTTTCACCTGAAATTACAGGAGAAGGTTGAACAGTTACCTGAATAGGAATTCTTGTACTTTCACAGCCATTCGTATTTCTTTGACTAACATAATAAGTAGTTACTCCAGCAACATCTGTACTCGGAACAGGCGCTGACGTACTTGCTGTACCACCAGTAGGAACTGTATACCATTGTAAAGTATTATTTGTAGAGGCTGTTGCCGTTAAGGGGTCTGCTGTTTCTCCGACACAATATTCAAAAGATGCATCAACTGTGTAATTATAACTTAAAATTACAACTCCGGTTCCACCATTACCTCCTGAACGAGAACTGTTAGAACGGGCTCCACCACCATTACCACCATTACCGGTATTATCTGACGCATCAGTTCCTAATGTATTAGCATTTCCTCTAGCACCAGTACCTCCAACTCCATAAGATACTGAAGTGCCACTTAATGCAGAGCTGACTCCTATACCACCACTTCCTCCACTTCCGGAACTTCCATTACCACCAATGCCTGCGGCGCCGCCACCGCCACCACCAGAACCTCTTACACTACTATTAGCATTACCACCTCCAACACCACCAGTTGGTGCATTAGAAGTACCAATTTGTGCAGCTCCTCCAGCACCAGTTCCACCGGTTCTACTTCCGCCACCACCAGAACCACCGAGCGCTATTAAAGTATGTAAAACACTATTACTACCAGCACTTCCACTTCTATTAGATCGTGTGTTTGCGCCACCCAGGCCACCTTGACCAATAGTGATATCATATGATTGTCCTGCTACAACATTTAAAGAACCAGTTAGTACCATACCTCCTGCGCCTCCTGCGCCTCCGCCTGTATCATAACCATTACCGCCGCCGCCGCCGCCGCCTACAACTAAATAGTTTACATCTGTTACCCCAGAAGGAGCAACCCATGAAGTAGAACCAACATTGGTAAACACTTCTGTTTCGTTTGTAGTTGTACCAACCAATGGTGGAGCAAGCTCATTTACATTTATATTTATAGCTACCCTATCACCTTCGCAACTTGATATATTATTTACCTGAGACACATAATACGTAGTTATTCCTGCAGAAGAAGTATCTGGTATTGGTGATGTTGTACTTGCTGTGCCTCCTGTTGCTTCTGTATACCATTGTAAGGTATGACCTGCCAAGGCTGTTGCAGTTAAAGCTGTTGCTGTATCGTTAATACAATAATTAACATCTTCAACTGTTGGAGCATCAGGTAAAGCGTTTACTATTACTGTTTTTGTGCTTGTGTAAGAACATGTATTTAATGTATAATTGTATGTAATTATCGAAGAACCAATAGCATTTGCTGTTATATTTCCAGATGCATCGATGGAAATTACTGAAGTATCTGAACTTGACCATGTACCACCACTTTCTGTATGTGTTAACTCTGATAAACTGCCTAAACAAATTTCTGAAACACCTAAAATCATAGGACCAGATGCTACCCAATTAGAAGTAGTCCCTGATAATGCAAATGATTGTAATGTACCATCTAAATTATTGGGTGTTGAATCTTCTAATGATGTTACTCCAGTATTAGTTCCTGAAGGATTACCGTTATTAAAATTATAATACGCTACTAAACCGGTTTCATTACCAGCTAATTCATTGTCTTTGTTTTGCTGAATTTCAGACGCAGTTCTAACTACATTCCATACTCTAACATCGTCGATATCTCCTTTAAAAAACTTACTCTCTGATGGCCAAGAACCTATTGTTAATTTTTTTGTATTATTATAGATACCTCCAGAATAAGATTCTGTTTTAACTAAAACACCATTGATATATAACTTAAAATTTGAACCGTCATAAGTTCCTGCAATATGTGCCCACTCTCCTGAAATATTTGCTGTAGTAACTGAGTAACCTGCACCACCCCAAGAACCATCACTTTGCCCTCCAAAAACGCGCACACTGCCGTAATCTATATCTAGACCATAACCTAATCCATTTGAAGAGCTTGCGCTAGAGCTATTAATCCAAAGAGGCTTACCTACAATACCCATTCTGTTATTTTGGGCAGGATCAATTTTTACCCAAGCTTCTAATGTAAAATTGGTAACATTTAAGTTAGCATTACTAGTAACTTCAACTTTATCATTAACTCCATCAAAATTTAAAGCTTGCTGAAAAGCTCTAGGACCCTCAGGAACTATTACATCTATTGCTATTCTATCACTCTCACATCCTGTAGCATCATTTATTTGACTTACATAATATGTAGTTGTGCCTACAGTTGAAATATCTGGAGTAATAGATGTTTCTGCTGTACCTCCAGTTGGTGCCGTATACCATTGTAAGGTATGGCCTGCCAAGGCTGTTGCAGTTAAAGCTGTTGCTGTATCGTTAATACAATAATTAACATCTTCTACTGTTGGAGCATCAGGTAAAGCGTTTACTGTTCCTAATACTGTAATTGTTTGTGTTGAAGCATTTGTTGAACTAATTGAAACATTACCAGACGGACTACCAGCACTAGCTCCCGTCAATCGGATATACACTGGCAAATTAGTTAATGTTCCTGAACCAAATGGTATTGATAATGTACTTAAATAAGTAGTATCATCTAATGAGTATTCATAACCAGTTAATGCTGTAAAACTTAAATTAGCTGTTAAATTTGCTGCTGAAACAGTAAAAGATTGCGAATTAGAAACTGCATTAGAACAAGTTTCAAAAGTGTTTAGATTTTCTGTAATTGTTATACTTGGGGATAAATTCCCCTGAAACAAGGAAATATGAAGGTTAGAGCCTTGATAATAAACCAAATCCGGATAATTATCAGCATTAAAATCAGCTACACGCATGTAAGTAGATGTAGTGCCAGGATTCGTGTTTACAAATTCTACTTCATTGCCAAAAGTACTTACTGAAGTCGCTTGCCTTCCACCAATATCGTAATAGAGGTCTTTTTGTATAATATCATTAAGACCATCATTATCTAAATCAAAAAAGAAAGTATGTGAACGTTCAAGACCACTTATCAATGAAAAAGAACCGGAACCATCGTTGATTGCAATACTTGTTGAATTGGCTGAAAACGTAACATCAACATCACCATCACTATCATAATCGATCAGCTCTATATGACCAGCAAAAACATTACTCGATACAGAACCTATAAAAGTTGAGTTCGCTGAAATCGTACCGCTGTTATTTGAAATCATGTATAAATTTGACGGATCACTACCGTTACAATAAAAGATTTCTGGATATCCATCATTATTTACATCACCACTTGCAAATTTTTCTGACCAATATGAACTAGTAAACACAGTATTAAAATTACTGAAACCACTAATAGAACCATCAGCAATTTGTACATCTCCTCCAAATGTTAGAACCGCAATATCAGTGTAACCATCCTTGTTAAAGTCATTTAAAGTTAATCTTAGTTCCGATGAACTCGCAGTCAAAGAAGAGGTACTTGTAAAAGTTCCTGCATTATTTGTAAAAACTTCTACTTGATTATTCGTCATAGACACTACTATATCTTGATCGCCATCGTTATCCAAATCCGCATACTTGATATTTTGTGGAGCACCATTAGTTGTGTAGTTTACAGCAGAAAAATTAATGATATCTCCAGATCCATCATTAATAAACACAGTGAAATGGGAACCACTATTATTTAATAGAAGTACATCAAGGTCTGAATCAGAATCTACATCAACAAGTTCCATTTCCTGAGATTTATAATATCCAGGAGTAAAACCTATAGCTCTAGAAGAAGGAGCCGTAAAGAATTCATTAGTCCATGTAGTATCCAAATCACCACTCGAACTTTGAGATAAATTAAAATCTACAAAATTAGAGGTTAATGCATTAGTTACAACTGAAATTTTACTGTAAATATCGCAGTTTGGAACAGTTAATTGCAACTCTGTAACTGAAGCTGATATTATATTTGCTTTTACACCACCAAAATAAACGATATTATTAGCAGGAGTTGTACTAAAATTAGTTCCTATGATTGTTACTGTCTCACCACTTTCTGCAATTGTTGGACTAAAAGAAGTAATTGTGGGTACATTTTGCCCATAAGAAATACTTGTTACAAATAGTAATAAAATAATTACAAATTGAGAAGTTTGTTTTGAAAATGAAAAATGTTTCATAATTTAAAAATTGGGGGATTTATAATGTAATATTTTTATAATGATACTTTTTAAAATTGATATGATAATAGCATCTCGAAAGAGTTGCCTGCAACTGTTATCTCATTGCCTCTTGCTGTTTCATATGCCAAACCAACTCGTATTTCTTTGGTAATTGGCATTTGTAGTATACCTGCATAGCTATCATTGTTTCGATACGTTGCTCCTAAGCTTAAACGACTATCAAAATTTACCATTATATTGGCATCTATTGTATTTGGCGCTCCTGCTACCAACCTACTTAAAATACTTGGCTGAAGCGTTACGTTGGATTCTTTTGAAATTAAAAAATCAACCCCAAAGGAAGTATATAAATGCGGACGATCTGTAGCCGTGGTAACCCTACCATTCTCTGTCTTTGTGCGCTCGGTATTTAAAACCCTTGGTACACTTAATGAAAAATAAAAATCGCCTCGTGTATAATACGCTCCAAAACCTATATTGGGCATAAAAAAACTAATAGAATTAATAGAAGGATCGGCTACAACATTAAAAGTGTTTAAATTAGCCGTATTTAATGCATAAAAATTACCTCCAGCTTTAATACCTAAGTATAAAAAAGAAATATCATCTAACTGCAAACGGTAACTATAATCAACACTTACAAACGTAGATTGCTCTATAAAGACCTTATCTGAAATAATTGAAACCCCTAAACCAACATTCTTACCAGCATTTAAACCATATGTTAAACTTGTAGTTATGGGAGACATAGCCACATTGGCCCATTGCCTTCTATGCAACATGGTTAATTTTGAAGCATCATTTACACCTGCTACAGCAGGATTAAACAAGCTCATCTGAGATCGATACTGTGAAAGTAATGTTTCTTGTTGTGCCTTTAAACTCACACTAAAACATATAACTAAAAAAGTAAATAGTAATTTTTTCATATAACAGTTAAACAACTTGGGTTTATATGCAAAACCCTTTGTATAACAAGTTATATGAATAGTAGAACTACTCTTTTTGTTTATTGCTGGGGGACGCACAAAACTAAATTTTAAAGTAGCAGCAAAATTACAAATATTATTCCTAATATTGAAATAAACAATCTATTAATCTTTACTATATACTAACAAAAAAAAACTATATCAAGGCTCTAAAGAAGGGTAATATTAATTAAATAGATAACTTTTTCGTTAAACAAAAAGCGATAACACTTTTTCTATATAGAGACAACTAAAAAACAAGGAATAAACTAAAAAGAAAAAACTTGTTGCTATGTAGCTGTTTTTAAATCTAACAATGAAGCATAGCTTGCTCAACTATTTTTTATATTGGTGAGGGTTTTCTCTGACTCCCTTTTTAAAAAACTTACGCAAACCAGATCTTACTGTATTATCTAATTGCAACATAAAATCTTTTATCTTTTCTTCTGGCCTACCTCTAAAAGTGGTAACATGAAAAGTATCTGAAGTCAGTAAAGGAGTATCAGAAAAATAATAGTTAGAAATACAACAACGAATATCCTCTTTTAAAACTTTGCTTACAGAATGCCAAGATTTTTGATGCGTCGTCATTACAACCAATCTGTTAAATTTACTAATTATTGATATGGGATCATTTTTTAAACCTTTCGGCCAAATCTCTAAATTACCACCATGCTCATTTTGCCAATTAGGGGTAACATAATACAGTAAATTTAAAACACGCCATTTATTTCGGTCTTTATCATGTGAATTATCTAAATGTGGATTCAGAAAATTATTCTTACCCATTAAAGAAAGTCCTCCTGCATATAAATTTTCATCAGCAAAAACAGCTTCTAGATTACAAATTTCAGCAACTAAATCAATAACTTTTTTATCTTGAAAAGCATAAATAACCTCCTCTAATAAAGCATTATAATGGTTCATTTGAAATGCGGTAAACTTATATTCTCTTAAACTTTTTCTTTTAACGGTATTATCTATGGATGGAAATATTTTATAAATTTCTAAAACAAATTCATCTGGCAAAAGATTGTCAATAACAAAAAAACCAACTTCATTTTTAGTTTCAGAGAATTGCTTTTTAAGGTCCTCTTTTCGGGACAATAACTTTTCTACTATTAATGTCGCAATTTCTTTTCTTGATTTAACCATTCAAAATTTTTCTTAAAGAAAATTTAATAAAAACTAAAATATAAAAAAAAGGATACATAACCGTATTGGTCAATGCTGTTTTTAAAACTGCTTCTTCTTTGTAAGTAACCAGATCTCCTTTTTTAGAAATACCATCAGAATTACATTTTGCTATTAAAAAATCTAATAATAAACATTTATGGCCATTTTTAAACAACAAAAGATGAAACCAATAATCTGAAAAAATTGGATATTTAAGACTGTATTTTGTATAAGTAAATAGTTCCTTTTTGTAAAAAGTACCCTGGTGATGAAGTCCGTTTCGCAACCAAATAGAAAAATTCCAGACAGGTTTTTTAACCACTTTAGTTTTGTTATAAATAAAAGGACTTGTCTCTCCTTGATAAATTACATTACCAGAAATTAAAGAACTTTTTGTGGTAGCTACTTTCGAAAAAACACTCTCTAAAACATACGAATTTTCTAAAAGATCTCCACTTCCTAAAAAACACAACCATTCACCTTGAGATTTTAAGATGCCTTTATTCATTGCATCATAAATGCCTTTATCTTTTTCTGAAATAAAATAAAATGGCGCTACTAATGATTTTAAATACGTTTGTGTTTCTAAATTAGACCCGCCATCTATTACCCAAACTTCAAAATTAGTAAAAATTTGATTTTGAATACTTTGTATTGTTTCTTTTAACCCGTTAAGGTTATTTAAAACAGGTATAATGATGGTTAGTTTAGTATTGATAATTTTTTATTTAAAATATACATCTAATTTACTTGCTTCTTTTTCCCAGCATAAAACATCTTTTGCTATTTTTTGATGTTCTTTGATTTCTTTTATGAGTATTTTATTTTCTAAAACTTCATTAATTTTTTCTGCAATTTTTTCTGGTGAATAATTCTCTATTGTAACACCAACTTTATACTGGTTTATTATTGTTGTAATTTCGGGTAAATTACCGGCTATTATTGGAATTTCAGCATGTATAAAATCGAACAACTTATTAGGCAATGAATACTTAAAACTAAGACCTAACGGCTCTTCTAGAACCATTCCTAAAGTTGCTTTTTTAGTGTAATTTACCAAAACATCTCTATCTATTCTTCCTAAAAAATGAACTCTTTCACTCATTTTTTCTTTAATTACAAATTCTTTTAATTCATTTTCTACCTTACCATAACCAATGATCACTAAATCTAAATTATCAATAAAATTCAATGCTTTAATCATCGGTTTAATTCCTCTACCAGGATTTAAAACACCTTGATATAAAATAGTTCTATTTTTTGTAGGAAAGCAATCCTCTTTAAATTGAAAAGGGGTGTTTTTTAATGGTACATTTCTAATGACGTCCATTCTGTTTTGATACTTTTTATCATAGAAATCTGCTATTGATTGACTAACGGTAAAAGACTTACTTATTTTGGGAAGAAAAAAACTTTCTGCTTTACGCCAAAAATTTTGCACAAATTTTCTTCCTTGTAGTTCAGGTCCTTCAGAAAAAAGCTCATGACTATCATACACCAAGTCTATATTTTTAATTTTACTTGCAAAAAAACAAGCTGGCAAAGTATCTAAATCGTTAGATAAGATGTAGCTATACTTTTTAAATAAAATGAAAAAAAATAAACGAATGTTATACTCTGCGTAGAATAAAAAATTATGATTAAAAAAATGTTTTTTTAAAATAATGCTATAGGGTCTTTTTACAGATATTGTATTTGGTAAAACTCTACCGTAAACAATAACAAGAAAACCTTTTTCTATAAGGTAACTACAAACTTTGTGCACCCTATAATCTGTAGACACATCATTTGTTACAGCTACAAAAATTTTCTTTTTTCGTTTCAATAATAATTCATTTAAAAACTAAGAGGTCGCTTTCTGTGTTACTTCAAAAAGTGCACCACCCTCGCATTTTAAGGTTCTTTGTTTAAACTTAACAATTAACTGATAATCATGTGTGGCCATCAATATGGTTTTACCACTTTTATGAATTTCGTTTAAAAGCTCCATCACTTCTAAAGATGTCTTCGGATCTAAATTTCCGGTTGGTTCATCTGCCAAAATTAGCTCTGGGTCGTTTAGTAAAGCACGCGCAATTGCTATTCTTTGTTGCTCGCCACCAGAAAGTTCATAGGTTTTTTTAAAGTATTTAGACTTCATTCCTACTTTGTCTAAAACCTCATTAATTTTTTCTTTCATCTTGGCTTTGTCTTTCCAACCAGTTGCCTTTAAAACAAATTCTAAATTTTCAGAAACGGTTCTATCACTCAACAACTTAAAATCTTGAAAAACAATCCCTATTTTTCTTCTTAAAAACGGAATTTCTTTTTCTTTCAATTTTTTTAAATCAAAAGAAACAATGCTACCGTTTCCTTTTTGCAGTTTTAAATCGCCATAAAGCGTTTTCATTAAGCTACTTTTACCACTACCTGTTTTTCCTATCAAATAGTAAAACTCTCCTTTTTCTATTGATAAATTAACATCCGATAATACTAAACTATCTCTTTGATAAATAGCTGCTTTGTCTAAATGTAAAACCATATTACTCATACAAAAACTTATTTTTACAAACTTAAAAATTTCTTACGCTTTTTATACTATGAATTGTAAACAATTGTTACTTTTGATAAAACGGTCTTATTTTTAGTTCCCCCTTCAAACAAATTAAAAAAATATTCGTTATTTATTAAAATAACCATCTCACTTGTATGAAGTTTAACTTTTTAAAAAAACATTTAACTGCTTTTATACTTATAATAAGTACCTCATTTTGTATTGCTCAGCAAACGACTTATAGCTTAACTAATCATTTTAGCGAAGCTTTAAACTTGTACAATAACAAGGCATATTCTGCAGCACAGAAAATTTTTACTGATCTAGAAAAAAGCTCAAATAGCAATACCCAACTACATGAAAACATTTCTTATTATAATGCCTTGTGCGCTATTCATACAAAAGATATTAATGCTGATAAAATAGTACTAAACTTTGTTCAAAATAACCCGAATAGCTCAAAAAGCAACAGACTTATTTATACAATAGCTAACTATTATTTTGGTAATAAAAAGCCAGCATATGCATTAAAATGGTATTTAAAAATTGATAAAGAAACCATAGAAAAAGAATTTATAAAAGAAATAAATTTTAAGATGGGCTATTCCTATTTAGCTACTAAAAACTATGTTTTAGCAAAGAATCATTTTCTTGTTTTAATAAATGATCCTAAATACGGAAATGATGCTCGATATTACTACGGATTTATTGCTTACAAACTAGAAGATTATGGCATTGCCGGTTCTACGCTAAAAGAAATTGAAGATAGTGAAACGTATAAAGCAGAAATTTCTTATTACCTATTAGATATTAGTTTTAAAGCAGGAAAATTCAAACATTGCATTAATGTTGGTAAAGAATTAATTAAAACCGTTCAAGAAAAAGATAAATCTGAAATTTATAAAATTATTGGCGAAAGCTATTTCAATTTAGAAAAATATGGTGATGCAATACCGTATCTCAAGAAATATACTGGTAAAAATAAGAAATGGAATAATGTAGATTTTTATCAATTAGGATATGCTTATTACAAACAAAACGATTTTAAAAATGCTATAAATTACTTTAATAAAATTATTGATGAAAAAAATTTTGTAGCACAAAACGCCTACTATCATTTAGGAGAATGTTATCTTAAATTAGACCAAAAACCTGCTGCATTAAATGCTTTTAAAACAGCCTCTGAGTTGAGTTTTAGTCCTCAAATTAAAGAAGATGCTGCTCTTAACTATGCAAAACTTAGCTATGAAATTGGCAATCCTTTTAAAAGCGTACCGGTGGTTCTTAAAGACTATTTAAAAAGCTATCCAAAATCTGCAGCGTATGATGAGATAAATAAACTGGTAATTGCCTCATACATTCATCAACAGAAATACCAAGAAGCAATTGATTTTTTATCAAAAAAACCAAAACAAAATAAAGAAGCTATTTTAGAAATTTCTTTATACATAGCCTTTGATTTATTTAATGCTAAAAAACTAATTGAAGCCAACAGTTTATTTGCTAAAAGTAAATTAGCAATTAATGATACTATTGCATTACAAGCTTCTTACTGGGAAGCTGAAACTTATTATAGATTAAATGACTATAAAGAATCATTAAATAAATACATTTCTTTAAGTAAATTAATACAAAAAAATGCTGCAACTAATTATAATAATATCCAATATGCAATTGGTTATAATTACTTTCAATTAAAACAATATAAAAATTCCACAGAGGCCTTTAATCTATTTTTAAAAGCACCAAATACTGAAATCAACTTACAAGAAGATGCCAAAATAAGAATAGGAGATAGTTATTTTGCTACTAGAGAATATAATAATGCTTTAAAGCTGTATAAAGAGATTGTAGATAAAGGAGATTTAAATGTTGATTATGCGCAATTTCAAGTAGCCATGAGTTATGGTTTTTTAAATGAAAATGATTTAAAAATAAAAACGCTAACAAACTTAATAACTCAAAATAAAAACTCAAATTTACTTGATGACGCACTATATAACTTGGCGATTACTTATACAAAAACCAAACAACAAGATAAAGCCCACAAAGCATATAATCAATTAATAGAAGAGCACTCTAAAAGCGTTTTTATACCTAAAGCACTAGTTAGACAAGGTCTTTTATATTATAATGATAATAAAAATGAAGAGGCTTTAAAAAGGTTTAAAACAATTACTAGTAAATTTCCTAATGCGCCAGAAGCTTTTGAAGCTGTTGCCAATGCAAGAAATATTTATATTGAAAAGGGAGACTTAAACGAATATATTAGTTGGACATCTAATTTAAAATTCATTAACATTACCAATACTGATATAGACAATACTAGTTTTAAAATTGCTGAAAAAAAATATCTAAAAGCAAATAATAACAAAGAGGCTACCAATAGTATTTTAAAATATTTAATAGACTTTCCGAAAGGAATTCATAAAATAAAAGCAAATTATTATTTGGCTGATTTATATTACAAACAAGGTGAAATAGATAAATCAATTCAATTTTATGAAATTATTTTACAACAAGAACAAAACGAATATAGCGAAGAATCTCTTAGTAAGATTTCTGAAATATATTTAGGCAAAAATGATTACAATAATGCAATTCATTATTTAGACCGACTTGAACAAGAAGCCTATGAAATAGAAAATATTTTATTCGCGCAAAGCAATTTGATGAATGGGTATTTTAAAACAGAGGCTTTTGAATTGGCAATTGAATACGCAAAAAAGATACTTCTAAAAGATAAAATAAGTCCGAAATTAGAAAACGATGCAAAAATTATAATTGCAAAAGCTGCTATTGAAATAAAAGATGATGATACAGCTAAAAAATATTATAACGAACTAGAAAAAAGTGCTACTGGAATATTAAAGGCAGAAGCACTCTATTATAACGCTTACTTTAAAAATAAAAACAGCAACTATGAAGAATCTAATAAAATAATTCAACAATTAATTGCCGACTACTCTTCTTATAAAAATTGGGCTATTAAAAGTTATATTATAATGGGTAAAAATTACAATGGCTTAAAAGACCCTTATCAAGCAACTTTTATTTTTGAAAACATTATTAAGAATTTTAAAGAATTTGAAGAAATAATTAAAGAAGCAGAAAACGAATTAGCAAAAATTAAAAAAGAGGAAGCTAAAAGAAATAACTCTGTAATGCCAACATCAGAAGAAAGCATAAATAAAGACAACCTTAAAAACGATAAAAATGATTAAAAAGAAAGGTCTATTTATAGTGTTGTTTTTTATTTTAAATAATATAAGTGCTCAAAAACAAGAACCAATAAAAGATACTGTAAAAACAGAAGTTGTAACAGTAATAACTAAGTACAACCCTAAAATTGCTGATGTAAAAAAAATTACTAAAGCACCTAAATTAGAGGTATTAGAAAGTACTAAAAGAAAAAAATTAAAATACACCATTTTTTCTGCTCCCGTGGCTTCTACTTTTATACCTAAAAGTGGTGTTTTAAAAGGAATTAATGTGGGTATTAAAGAGCGTATTTACAAAAATTACTTAGCTCTTGGTTATGGCAATTACAATAGCCCTTATTTAGAAACTTATCTGTCTAATAGTAGCCGTTTTAAAAATGAATTTGGCGTAAACATAAAATATACAGCCTCTTATGATAACATAAAAAATTCTGAATTAAATAGTGATTTCTCTAATCTTAAAACCACTGTATTCTACAAACAACATGAACGCTATTTTGATTGGATAACTAGTATAAATTTTGATAAAAACAATTACAACTGGCATGGTTTACAAAACAATAACTATTCTAAAGAAATAATAAATAATATTACTGAAAACCAATATTACAATGCTGTTAATTTATTTGGACAACTAAAATTTAAAGACTCTTATATTGATTATACAAGCATAAGTGCTACACATTTTTCTGATCGATACAACAGTGCAGAATATCATATAAAATTTGATTCTAAAATAGATTTTCCTTTAGATTTTATTAGCAATAGTTTAAACAATTTATCAGTAAAAAATAGTGTAGAATATTTGAATGGAAACTTTAAAAATAATTATTTAAATTTAAATTCGATAGATTACGCAACCTTTACATTAGGCATAAACCCAAGCTATTTATTAGAACTTAATAATTTTAAAGTTAAAACTGGCTTTAAAGTTTTAGTAGCTATGGATGATGAAAAAAATGCAACAACAACCTATTTGGTGCCAGATATCAACTTTAAAACAAATCTAATCGACAAATACGTCTCTATTTACGGAAGTATTTATGGGAATTTACATACAAACAAGTACCATCATTTTTCTTTAGACAACCCTTTTATTTCACCAACTCTTTTAATTACCCAAACATTCGAAAAGATAAATACAAACCTAGGGCTACAAGGAAAAATAAACGATAAAATTGATTTTAATTTTAAAGCAACTTATAACATAGAAGAAGACAAACCCCTTTTTATAAAAAATATATCAAAAGACATAGGTAACAATCAAGATTTTATGGGTAATTCTTTAAGAGGATACGAATACGGAAACTCTTTTAAAGTGGTTTACGACAATGTAAATACAACCTCTTTTCTGTTTGAATTAGAATACAATTACTCTAATAACTTATCATTTCAATCAAAAGCAAACTATGCAATTTACAAGTTAGAAAATGAAGTAGAAGCATGGAATTTACCTACCTTAGAAACCAATACATCGATAAGGTATAAAAATAAAAAATGGTTTTTAGACACTAATATCATGTACGTTAATAATCGAAAAGATGTAAATTACAACAATCCATTTCCTTCAAACACAAAGACAATTAAAACTATAGATGCTTTTTTAAACGCTAGCATTAATGGCGGTTATCATTTTAATGACAAACTTTCTTCGTTTATAAAATTAAATAATTTATTAAATAGTAATTATCAGCAATTTGCTAACTTTAATACTCAAGGTTTTCAAGCTTTAGCAGGTATCACGTATAAATTTGATTTTTAAAAATTAAGCAACTAAAATAAATACTCGTTTTAAATTTATAACTTTACAAAAAACATCAGCATTTATTTACAAGCAACTCATATTACTTTCTTTTATAATTGTAGGATACTCTTGTAATTTAAAACAAGAAAAAGCGATAAATAAAACAACACAACCCTTAGAAGAAAAAATTGATTCTGCTAATATTAAAACTTTCTTTAACACGGCACTAACAAATGGCAAATCTTACGAATGGCTTAGAGATTTAACTCAAAATATTGGCGGTAGATTATCTGGCTCTCAAGAAGCTGCAAAGGCAATTGCTTGGGGAAAAAATTTAATGAACGAAGTTGGTCTAGATTCAGTTTGGTTGCAACCAGTGATGGTTCCTCATTGGGTTAGAGGTCAAAAAGAAATTGCAAATTACACGATAAATGGTGTCAAAAAAAATGTACCAATTTGTGCACTAGGATTTTCTGTTGCAACACCAAATACAGGCATAACAGCTCCTGTAATTGAAGTAAAAAGCATCGAAGAAGCAAAAGCTTTAGGAACAAAATTAAAAGGTAAAATTATATTTTTCAACAGGCCTTTTGATGATGCTTTAATAAATACTTTTAAAGCCTATGGTGGCTGTGTAGATCAAAGAGTTCAAGGCGCAGCTGTTTGTGCTCCTTTTGGCGCAAAAGGTGTAATTGTTCGCTCTATGACAAATTCTATAGACGATTACCCTCATACCGGAACAATGTCTTACGGAAACCTTCCTTTGGAGCAACAAATACCTGGTGCTGCAATTAGTAGCAGAGCTGCAAATATTTTAAGCAACGATTTGAAAGAAAACCCTAATTTAAAATTCTTTTTCAAGCAGAACTGCAAAACCTTGCCAGATGCACCCTCTTATAATGTGGTTGGCGAAATTAAGGGAGCAGAAACACCTGAAAATATTTTTGTTATTGGTGGTCATTTAGATTCTTGGGATTTGGGTGAAGGCGCACATGATGATGGTGCCGGAATTGTACAATCTTTAGAAGTGGCGTATTTATTTAAGAAGAATAACATCAAACCAAAAAACACAATTAGAATTGTCTTTTTTATGAATGAAGAAAACGGAACAAGAGGTGCAAAAAAATATGCTGAATTAGCAAAAATAAACAACGAAAATCATATTGGTGGCTTAGAGTCAGATGCTGGCGGACATACACCTAGAGGCTTCTCTATTGATGCAAATACGGCAAATACAAAACTTTTACAGAGTTGGAAAAAACTATTAGCTCCTTATGGTTTACACGATATAGATAAAGGTGGATCTGGTGCAGATATAAGCCCTTTAAAAGCAGAACAAGTAACTTTAGTTGGCTACAGGCCAGACTCTCAACGCTATTTTGATTATCACCATACAAGTATAGATACTTTTGATAAAGTAAATAAAAGAGAACTAGAATTAGGAAGTGCTTCTATGGCAAGTATTGTCTATTTAATGGACAAATATTTATACACCAATACTTTAATTAAACCATAACTAAAATACTTTAGTCAAACTACTTCTGTGCTATGCAATAGAACATAAAAGGAGTTATTTTTTTATATAAACCTACAAAATAGAAGCTATTTATTTTATATTCGCTGAAAATAAAAAACCCAACAATGAAACCATATTTCTATCTACTTTTATCTATTTTATTATTTTCTTCTTGTGTTAAAAGTGATGCAAACTTTGAACCTCAAACAGATGCAGACATCTTAAACTATATTGAAGAAAATAACTTAGACGCTACAAAAACTAGTTCTGGACTATACTACGTAATTAACCAACAAGGCACAGGTGAAAGACCTACAAGCACCTCTAATGTAACTGTGGCCTATAAAGGGTACTTTTTAGATGGCAATACTTTTGACCAAAGTAACGCAAACGGTATCTCTTTTGGATTAAACCAAGTGATAGCTGGCTGGACAGAAGGCATCACGTATTTTAAAAAGGGTGGCGAAGGCATTTTACTAATCCCATACCAGTTAGGCTACGGGATAAATGGTAGAGGATCTATACCTGGTGGAGCTGCATTAATCTTTGATATCAAACTAATTGATGTAAACTAATAAAAAAGGCAAAACCTATAAAGTTTTGCCTTTTTTATTGAAGAGCTTTAAGAGCGTATTGGCTTTATAAAGTCAGCTATTTTGGCGATGCCATTTTTTCCTATATCTTTTATAAAAGCAGATCCAATAATTGCTCCATTTGCATAAGCACATGCAGTATTAAAAGTCTCTTTATCAGAAATACCGAACCCAATTATTAATTTACTTTTTAGATTCATATTTTTTATTCGCTCAAAATAGGCCAATTGTGCAGATGATATTTCACCTTTTGCACCTGTAATAGAAGAGGAAGCAACTACATAAATAAAAGATTCTGTATATAAATCTATCTTTCTAATTCGTTCTTCTTCTGTGTTTGGTGTAATTAAAAACACATTGGTTAGACCATATTTATCAAATAATTGTTTGTAATGATTTTCGAACTCTACCATAGGTAAATCTGGCAAAATAAGTGTATCAATACCACACTCAACTACTTTTTTACAAAATTTATCTTCACCATATTTAAGCATTTGATTTAAATACCCCATTAAAACTAAAGGTGTTTTATTGGTTTCTTTAATGGTCATTAATTGATTGAAAACAATATCTAAGTTAATACCGTTTTCTAATGCTATCTGGCTACTTTCTTGAATTGTGGGGCCGTCTGCTAATGGATCTGAATATGGCAAGCCGACTTCTATAAAATCTACCCCATTATTTTCTAATGCAGAAATAACTTTAGTAGTATCATCTAATTTAGGATATCCACACGTAAAATATATCGATAATAATTGCTGTTCTTTCTTCTTAAATAATTCTAAAACTGAATTCATAGATTATGCTTCTTGTAATTGATGTGCTACTATTTGTTGCTCAATAGCGTTCCATAATTGAATTCTAACTTCTAATGCTTTTTTTGCAACAGTTAAAACATCTGCCCATTTATAAGCATCATCTTTACACAATTCAGCAATCATTTCTAATGATAATGGTCCGTGTTCGTCTCCATCTAATTCAATATGCCTATTTAAATAATAAATAAAATTATCGAATTTTTTGTTTGTATTGTTTGATGTTTCATCAACAATTTTGATAAACATATCTGGTATTACGTCTTCTCTTCCAAAAGTAAAAGCCGCAGCTATTTTATGCGCTTCGTTAGTAGCAATTATATCAAAGGTAAAACGTAAGAAATCTTTTACCTCTTCTGAGATAGACAACAACTCTAACTCGGTTTCTAATGCACTTCCATTTGCAATATTTTTAATGAAATTTTCTATCATTAAAGTATCACAGTTCATTTCTAACATAGCACTTAAGTACATTTCAAAATGGCTTTTTACATCGCCATTGTTATCAATATCACTTTCTTCTGCTACAGTAATTTCATTTATAAAACGAGCTAACTTTGCATTTTTTACAGGTACCCAAGGCAAAGAAACACAGGTTAAATTTACCTGTAATGCTTTTAGTAAAGACATAAAATCCCACACAGCATACACATGCAATTCCATAAATAACTTTATATCATTTGTAGATGTTAATTTTTGATATAAAACATGATTTTTTAGTTGTTCTCTTAAAGGCAATAACTCTTCTATAATTTCTTTAATCTCTTTTCTCATCATCTTCTAAATGTGTAATATACGTTTCTAAATCCTTATCTCCTCTACCCGACAAATTTACAACAACTACTTGATTTTCTCTAAATTTTATCTTAGATAAAACAGCCAAAGCATGTGCCGTTTCTAAAGCCGGAATAATCCCTTCTATTTTAGTCAACTCATAAGCTGCGTCTAATGCTTCTTTATCCGTTGCATTCATAAACGTTGCTCGACCACTTTCATATAAAAAAGCATGTAACGGTCCAACTCCAGGGTAATCTAAACCTGCAGAAATGGAATAAGGTTCAACAATTTGACCGTATTCATCTTGCATTAAAATGGTTTTAGAACCATGAATAATACCTACTTCTCCTAATTGAGAAGTTGCTGCGCTTTCTCCTGAATTCACCCCTAAACCAGCTGCTTCAACAGCAATTAATTCTACCGATTCATCTTCTAAATAATGATAAAAGGCACCTGCAGCATTAGAACCACCACCAACACAAGCAATAATTGTATCCGGATTTTCTTTCCCTGTTTTTTCTTTCAGCTGCCATTTCATTTCTTCAGAAATAATGGCTTGTAGCCTTGCTACCATATCTGGGTGCGGAGCTGGCCCAACCACAGAACCAATTAAATAAAAAGTGTCTGGGTGCTGAATCCAATATCGTATCGCTTCATTAGTAGCATCTTTTAAGGTTTTAGAACCAGAAGTTGCTGCCACTATTTTTGCGCCTAACATTTTCATTCTGGCAACATTTGGTGCTTGACGCACAATGTCTTTTTCGCCCATAAAAACAGTACACTCTAAGCCCATTAATGCACAAACGGTAGCTGTTGCAACACCATGTTGGCCTGCACCCGTTTCTGCTATAATTTTTGTTTTCCCTAGTTTTTTAGCGATTAAAATCTGACCGATGGTATTATTAACTTTGTGTGCACCTGTATGACACAAATCTTCTCGTTTTAAATAAATATGTGCCCCATATTTTTCTGATAAACTTTTAGCTAAATACAAAGGTGTTGGACGACCAACATAATCTTCTAATAAGGATTTATATTCTGTTTGAAACTCTTCAGATTCGATAATTTGAATATAGTTATCTGCCAATTCTTTAACATTCGGATACAGTAATTCGGGTATAAAAGCACCACCAAATTGTCCGAAATAACCATTTTTGTCTGGGTGAAATTTTGATTTCATATTTTTTTTTGTGTCGTTGTTTTATCATTTCATCGTGAAATTGTTGGTTGTTATATACAGCTCAACAGTTGCACAATTACAGAAAAATTTCATTTTTAAAGCGCTCTAACTCTGCTACTTTTTTTATTCCTGGTTCACTTTCAAATTTACTATTTACATCTATACCATAAATTGGCAAATGAGTCTTTAGTACTATTTTTAATTGTTCTAAATCAGCCAATCCAATTCCGCCACTTAAAAAGAATGGTTTTTCGTAAGGATACTGCTCTAAAACAGACCAATCAAACTTAGTTCCGTTCCCTCCTCTTTCTTTTCCTTTGGTATCAAAAAGAAAAAAATCTACCACTTCTAAATACGGTTTTAAAACATCAAAATTAAAAACATCTTTAATACCAAAAACTTTAATGATCTCAATATTATTTTTAGCAATGTAATGCTGATTTTTCTTCTTTTTAATCGTCTTGTTTTCAGCTATACACAATGCTCTATTTTCTGCCAATTGCTTTTTTAAAGTAACAATATATTCTACAGATTCATCTCCGTGTAGTTGAAGTGCTTCTAACCTATATTCTTCAACTAAAGAAATAACAATCTCTGGATGTTCGTTTACAAAAACACCAGTCTTTTTAATCGATGCTGGTAAATCGGGAATAATTCCTTCAAAATTTCTTTTTGATTTTTCATAAAAAATAAAGCCTAAATAATCAGGTGCTAAACCCGCAACTTGCTCAATATTTTCAACGTATTTCATTCCGCAAACTTTCAGTTTCATACTAGAAATGGTTTAATCGTTTATTTGTTTAACTTTTTAACTGTTTCACTGACTTTTACAGAATTCAACAATTACATTGTTATACTTTTTTTTATCTTATTTGATGAATAAAATCGATACAAGCTTGACCTGGATTTTCTGTTTTCATAAAGTTTTCTCCGATTAAAAACCCTTGAAATCCAAATTCTTTTAACCCTGTAATTATTTTTGGATCAGAAATACCACTTTCAGAAACCTTAACACAAGTATCAGGTATCTGATTTGCTAGTTTGATAGAGTGCTCAAGATCTACTTCAAACGTCTTTAAATTTCGATTGTTAATGCCGATAATTTTATTGTCTAAGTTGTTAATCTTATCCAACTCTTCTTGAGTATGCACTTCATATAAAACCTCTAACCCTAAATCTGTTGCTAAGTTTCCGTAGTTTTTTAATTCGGTTGCAGTTAAGCAAGAGGCAATTAATAAAATGGCGTCTGCACCAATAGCCTTTGCTTCTACAATTTGAAATCCGTCTACAATAAAATCTTTTCTCAAGATTGGTTTTTGCTGATTGATGACTCTCGCCTCCATTAAATCTGCCATAGTACCACCAAAAAAAGAAGTGTCTGTTAATATAGATTGCGCTGCTACATTGGCATCTAAATAACCATTGGTTACCTCTGCAATTGTTGCAGTATCATTAATGATTCCTTTGGATGGAGATTGGCGTTTGAATTCGGCAATAATCCCTGTAGAACCGACTTCTAATAAGGATTTTTTCAATGAAAAAGTTGCACGTCCAAAACTAGGACTTTTTACTAAATTCTGAACAGGAACTTCTGCCTTTATCTTTGCGATTTCCTTCTTTTTAAATGCGATTATTTTATCTAAAATTGTCATATAATTAATTATAAATTCTTAATTAAGAATTACGAATTGGTGTTTCTGATTGTTTTTTGAATACTTCCAATAATTTTTAAAATTTCTTCAATATCTGTCAATAATGATCTTGATTCTTCTTCAGTCAAAAAATCAGTATCTTTTAATAAGCGAATCCAATAATTAGATTCTCTTGCTTCTTTATAGGAAATTGTCAATTTCGCATAAAAATCTTTTCTACTTTGACCGCCAATTGCTTCTTCAATATTTGCGCCAATAGATGTTCCTGAACGCAATAATTGTTTACTTAACACAAACACTTTCTTTTCTTGCGATAAGTGTTTGTATAGTTTAACTACTCGAACTGCAAAATTATAGCTTTTGATCTAAATTATATTATCCTTTTTCATAAGTCATAATTTACAATTCGTAATTCTTAATTGTTTATCTTTTTATTTCTATACTTTAAGAAAAAGTAAACTACAACTCCAACAATCAAACCAATAATAGCTTGTTTAATTGGTGTTTTTGTTTCAATTCCTACCGCTATTCCCATTAATAGAAAAGCAGGTATTATTAGAATTATATTCTTTTTCTTTTTTGCCATTTTAAATACTCACTAATTTCTCCAACGTTTGTTTTGCTTTTAGTCCAAAAAGCGAATCTTTTGCTTCTGAAAAAGCAGTATCAAAACTTTTGTGTTCATCTACAATTGTTAGCGCAAAAGCAGCATTGGTTAATACCACATTGTTTTGTGCATCCGTTCCCTCTCCACTAATAATTTTCTTAAATATAGTAGCTGCATCTGCAACAGAACTTCCTCCAAAAATTGCTGATTGTGCTATTCGTTTCTGCCCTAAATCTTCTGGCTTCATAAGTTGTTCTCCATTTTTAGTGAAAAACTTAAATTCACTTGTCAACGAAATCTCGTCATACCCATCTAAAGCGTGAATAATTCCGTAATTGATATTCTCTTCTTCTTGTAAAATATAATTGTACAAACGAGCTACTTCTAAATTAAAAGTTCCTAACATATGATTTTTAGGAGAACTCGGATTTACCAGAGGTCCCAACATATTAAAAAATGTTTTTAGTGCCAAGGCTTTTCTAGTTGGTCCAACGGCTTTCATTGCTGGATGAAATTTAGGCGCATGCAAAAAACAAATATTTGCTTGCTCTAAATGTGTGCGTAAAATAGTTTCATCATTGGTAAACTCATACCCAAAACTTGCCAACATATCAGAAGAACCAGATTGAGACGAGACTGAATAATTGCCATGTTTTGCCACTTTCTGACCTGTTCCTGCAACAATAAAAGAGGTTAAGGTTGAAATGTTAAAAGTATCTTTTCCATCGCCTCCGGTGCCAACAATATCAATAGTATTATAATCAGACAAATCTACTTTTATTGCCAATTCATTTAACGCATTTCTAAAACCAGCAAGTTCGTCTGCAGTAATCGGGCGCATCATAAATACGGTCATAAACGACGCTAAATGGGCATCGTTATATTTTTCTGCAGCAATATCTTTTAAGATTTTAGTTGCTTCAGACTTAGACAATCTTTCGTGGTTATATAGTTTGTTTAAAATGTCTTTCATTTAAATTGAGATCTAAAAGTTTGAAAGTAATAAAGTTGAAAAGTATTTCTCACTCAGAACTTTATAAACTTTTAACTTGATTACTTTTTAACACTATTTATAAAATTTGTTACCAACTGCTCGCCTACCGCTGTTAAAATAGATTCTGGATGAAACTGAACTGCAGAAATTGGGAACACTTTATGCTCAATTGCTTGTATCAAACCGTCTTCATCTCTTGCGGTTACTTGTAATACTTCTGGAAAACCTACATCTGTTGCTGCCCAAGAATGATAACGTGCCGCTAAAAATGTTGCGGGTACATCTTTAAAAATAGTTGCAGTTGCATCTGTTACTTTCATTTCTGTTGCAACACCATGAAAAACTGCGTCTAAATTGATAATAGTTCCACCAAAAACTTCTGTAATTGCTTGCAAGCCTAAACAGACCCCAAATATTGGTTTTACACCAGCATATGTTTTAATTACTTCCTTTAAAATACCTGCTTCATCAGGAATTCCGGGTCCTGGAGATAGCATTATTATATCGTAATTGCCTACATCTTGAATGCTTATTTCATCGTTTCTAAAAACTGCAGGAAAGTTTCCTGTAATTTTTTCTACCATGTGTACTAAGTTATAGGTAAACGAATCGTAATTATCTAATATTAATATTTTCATATTTATTTAAAAATTGAATGATTAAATAATTTAAAAATTCTTGAATTTTTAAATCTTCAATCTTTTAATAATTTATATATTTTCTGCTAAAATAAGTGCCTTTTTTAGGGCTGCTAACTTATTATTTACTTCTTGTAATTCCTTCTTTTCATCACTATGTATTACAATCCCTGCGCCTGCTTGCGAGTACAAAACATTGTTTTTACTTACAAAAGAACGAATGGCAATGGCCAAATTAACCGAGCCGTCTAAACCAATAATACCCACGGCACCACCGTAAAAACCACGAGTTTGATTCTCATAGGTATCTATCAATTCCATTGCCTTGTATTTTGGCGCGCCACTTAAAGTACCAGCCGGAAAAGTATCACCTACAATTTCTATAGGATTTCCTTTTATTTGACCTCTTACCGTAGACACTAAATGAATAACATGACTAAAATACTGCACTTCTTTAAAAACATCTACCGAAACATTATTGGCATGTTTACTTAAATCGTTTCTAGCCAAATCTACCAACATTACATGCTCTGCAGTCTCTTTTTTATCTTCGGATAATTTTTTACCTAACTTTATATCTTCGGCCATATCGCCAGTTCTTCTAAACGTACCTGCAATTGGATTGATGGTAGCTTTTCCTTCAGAAATTTTTATCTGTGCTTCTGGCGATGATCCCATTAATTTAAAACCACCATAATCAAAATAAAACAAGTAAGGTGACGGATTTATAGAACGCAATGCACGATAGACATTAAACTCGTCTCCTTTAAATTTTTGTTGAAACTGGCGAGACAATACCAACTGAAAAACATCGCCTCTTTTGCAATGTGATTTTGCTTTTTTTACATACTCTATAAACTCATCTCCGGTAACATTAGAAGTTTCTTCGCCTACAAGCTCAAATTTTTGAGTATTAAAAGATTGTGCATCTATAATTGTTTGTACTTCTTTAATGCGAGATTCAGAACCTTCCTCTACATTCTCTATCAAAGTCATTTCGTCATTAAAATGATTGATGGCAATGATAAACCTGTAAAAACTATATTGCATTTCTGGTATTGCAGAAGGTGCTTTTTTATTTTTAAATTGAATATTTTCGAAATACTGAACCGAATCATAAGTTGTGTAACCATACAACCCATTAAAAGATTTTAATTCAGCTGGGCAATCAATTTCTATTGCATTCGAAAAAGCATCAAAAAGACTGTAAAAGTTTTTAGCGATGGATTGGCTATCTATTTCTGTACCTTTATGTGAAACAGAAAATTGATAATTATCTACCTTCATAGAAACAATTGGCTCAATGGCAATAAAAGAAAAACTTTCTTCTTTACTATGATAGTCTGAACTTTCTAATAACAAGGTATTTGCGAACTTATCTCTAAAACGCAAATACAACCCAACAGGTGTTATAGTGTCGGCTATTTTTGTTTTATGGATGGTTTTGAATTTTATTTTCTTCATTTTTATGCTGAACTTCTTTCAGTAATTTTTTTTAAAATAAAAAGGCTTATCGTGAGATAAGCCTTTTTTAATATATTATATATACAGGTTTTATGCTCACTTATTTGTTAAGAGAGTTCCACCACCAAAATGTATTTTGTGTATTTTTCATTGTGATACAAAAATAAGGTAGATTTTTAAATTGAGCAACCTTTAAAATGATTTTATTTTCTCATAATTTTTACATTCATCTCTTCTACTTTTTTATCTGACAAAATAGACGGTGCATGAAACAATAAATCTTCTGAAGATCCTGTTTTCGGAAACGCCATTACTTCTCTAATAGACGCTTTCTTTTCTAAAATCATCATCAATCGATCTATACCCCAAGCAATACCTCCGTGTGGTGGTGCACCATACTGAAAAGCCTTATACATAGTTCCCACGCTCTTTAGCATTTCTTCTTTTGTATATCCCATATTTTTGTAGGTAGCTTCTAAAATCTCTGATTTGTGTGCACGTACAGAACCTCCACCAATTTCATAACCGTTTAAAATTAAATCGTATTGTTGGGCAATAATGGTCCCTATTTCTTCTCCCTCACCATTCATGTGCTTTTCTAAATCATAAATTGCAGGCATCGAAAATGGATTGTGTGTAAACGTCCAACGACCTTCTTCTGTTTTTTCAAACATCGGAAAATCTACTACCCAAGCAGGTCTTAATTCCTTTGGATGAATCAACTTTAAAATACGTCCCATTTCTTGACGAACCGCATCTAAGGCTTTGTTTGCCGTTGCATAATCTGCTGCAGAGAAAAATACAATATCACCTACTTTAGCCTGCGTTACAGTTATAATATTTGCTGCAATTTCTTCGCCTAAAAATTTAATAATTGGCGATTGCAAATCGTTTTCATTAACAATAATATACGCTAAACCACCCAAACCATTTTGCTGAGCAATAGCAGTTAAATTTTCAATTTGCCCTTTAGACATTCTTGAGTTGCCTTGTTCTGCTGCAGAAACTTTAATACACTTAACAATTCCGCCTTCTTCAATTGGTTTGCTAAACACTTGAAAAGTAGTTTCTTTCACAATCTCAGTAATGTCTTGCATTTTCAATCCATAACGCAAATCTGGTCTATCACAACCATAAGAATCCATTGCTTCTTTATAGGTAATTACTTCAAACGGATGTAAAATCCATTTTTTACCATAAATTTTCTGCACTACTTCATTAAACATCTTTGTGTTTAAATCTATAATCTGCTGCATACTTGCGTATGCCATTTCAATATCTAATTGTGTAAATTCTGGCTGTCTGTCTCCTCTTGAATCTTCGTCTCTAAAACAGCGTGCAATCTGAAAATACTTCTCAAAACCACCTACCATTAACATTTGCTTAAACTGCTGTGGCGCTTGCGGCAAGGTATAAAAAGAACCTGCTTGTTTACGTGTTGGCACTATAAACTCTCTTGCTCCTTCATCTGTACCTGCGGTTAAAATTGGTGTTTCTATTTCTAAAAACTCTTCTTTATCTAAAATATCTCTAAGCAGCTTTATTACCTTATGACGATTTACAATTGCCTTGCGAACCGCATCGTTTCTGTGGTCTAAAAACTTATATTGAAAACGAGTTGTTTCATTCGTTTTCATGGCTCTTTTTATTTCAAAAGGCAAGGTTTTAGACAAGTTTAAAATTTCTAATTCAGCAGTTTCCAACTCTAATGTACCTGTTTTCAAACCTGCATTATAATCGTCTTCATTTCTTTTCACTACTGTTCCGCTTACCATAATGACCGACTCTGACTTTAACTTTACCAAATCTTCTATGTTAGGAAACGTTTCTCTACTTATACGTACTTGAAATATTTGATAACTAGAGTCTCTTAGGTCGATAAAAATTAATTCCCCATGATCTCTAACACTAGAAACCCAACCCGATAAGGTTACCACCTCATTAATTGAATCTTCGGAGATTTGAGAAATCTTATGAGTTCTGTATTCTTCTTTTATAATAATAGGAACTTTTGGTAATTCTTCTTCTAATTGGTTGTTGGTTTTTTGTTTTTGGTTGTTAGTTGTTACGCTAATTTCTTCATTATTACTTGAAGTTTCCACAACAACTTTATTACTTAAAGCATCTAAGATGCCTTCACGAATTACTTTTCCTGAAGCGCCTTTGCCAATAATTGCAATTACCTTACCTACTAAAATACCAGCTTTCCCTTGGTTACCAGCCTTGATATCGTTGGCAATTGCTTCATTTTCTGAAACTACTTTTAAAATTGCAGCTTCTATTTGAGTTGCAGAAATTGTATTTTCTTTAAAGTAAGTAGCATAATCAAAAGCTGAATCTTCTAGTAAAGATTGAATTGCATTTTGTGCCAAAACAGCGGTTATTGCATCCTCTTTTAACAAAGAAAAAACAGTACTTAAACCGTCTATATTTTCAATTTTAGAATAGTCTTCTGGCGTTATAGTATTGGTTAGTGTTTTTGCTACAAAAGAAGCGTCATGTACCTTATTGTTAATTGTTACAAAAGTTTTAGAACGCAAAGAATCTGCTGTAAAAAACTTAGCGTCTTGTGGTAAAACGCCACCTTCAATTAAAATAGCTTCTACTGCAAATGGTAACGAACTAACATCTACATCAATACTATTTACAACGTCTTTTATATTCACAAATGGCAAATCTGGTTCAGAAATAAAGCGGTAATCTGCTTCAAATTCTTTTTTACGCATTGTCTTGGTTTGCTTTAAATCTGCATCCCAAAGAACTGTTGTTTGGTCTGGTCTAAAAGCATTATTTTCTATAAAATAGTTTAATTGCTTTTCAACCTCTTCCTTTAAAGCATCAACCATAAACTTAAAAGAATTTAAGTTTTTAATTTCTGTTCTCGGATTTAAACCCGTCGTTCCTTTTTTACGAAGTGATACCGATACATCTGACTTAAACTCACCTTTTTCAAGATTTGCTTCTGATATTTTTAAGTTCTGAACAATACGCTGAATATATTGGGCATAGGTTGATGCATCTTCGATATTACGCACACAAGGCTCGGTAACAATTTCTATCAATGGCACACCTGCTTTGTTAAAATCTACCAAAGAAACCTTTTTTTCGTGCATTAATTTAGCCGCATCTTCTTCAATATGTACCTGCGTTAATGCCACCGTAAACTGACTTCCATCGTTTCTAAAACAAGAAACTTGACCATCTGGAATTACAGGGTTAAAAAACTGAGTAATTTGTATATTTTTTGGGTTGTCTGGATACTCGTAATGTTTACGATCCCAAGAAATAACCTCGTTTGAAAATGTAGATGCTACCGCTTTTCCGAAATATATAGCTTTGGTAATCGCTTCTTTATTTACAGACGGCAAAACACCCATTTGACCTGTACAAACTGCACATATATTGGTATTTGGTTGCTCTGTTTCTTGATTTGCACAAGAGCAAAACAACTTTGTTTTTGTGTTTAAACGAACGTGGGTTTCTAAACCGATTACCAACTCTAAATCGTGTTTTTCTATCAGTTTATCTAAGTGTTCTAATTCCATTATATCGTATCTTTTAAGAAGTTAGCAAACTTCAAAACAAGTTCGTCATTATTTTTTGCTGCGGTTATTTGCAAGCCAGTTTCTGTACCTTGTGGCACTGTTAAAGTTGGCAATTGCCCCAAACTAAAACCAACAGTATAAGCATCCGACAAATACATTGCCAACGGATCTTTTAAACTATCGCCAATTTTTGGAGGTGCTTGTGGTGTTACTGGTGATAGAATTACATCTACTTGTTCGAAATCTTTTTCGAAATTTTTAGAAATCTGATCTCTCAGCTGCAATCCTTTTAAGTAAATTTCATCAGAAAACCCTTGCGATAAAACTTGGTTACCACCAACAATTCTTCGCTTAGTTTCTTCAGAAAAATTTTCTGATCTTGTAATTGAATAGGTGTCTTTCAAATTATCACCTTCTATTCTATTCCCGTAATTTGTACCATCTAATCTAGATAAATTAGAGGCAGTTTCTGCCATTGCCAATGTGTAGTATGTAGAAACTAAGGTATCCGATTCAAAGAAATCTAATTCTTTAACAGCAATCCCTTTCGCTTTTATTTTTTCTATGGATGCTAAAAAAGCTGCTTTTACACTAGCATCAATAGCTTCATTGGTAATAAAGTTTTTAAAATATCCAACGGTTTTTACGCCTTCTGTATTTAAAATATTTGCTTCAGTAATTTCTTCTGATACATACGTTGTTTGGTCTTTTACATCCTTACCACTCATCGCGTTTAAAACAATTCTAATGTCTTCTGTAGAAGTTGCAATTGGCCCCACACAATCTGTAGAAGATGCGTAAGCCATTAATCCGAATCTAGAAATTCTACCATAAGTTGGCTTTAATCCGTAAACCTGATTGTAACCTGCTGGCTGTCGCACAGAACCTCCGGTATCTCCACCAATAGAAAAAACCGTATACTCTTTTGCAACATTTACTGCAGAACCACCACTAGAACCACCAGAAACCAGGGCTGGATTTACAGCGTTTTTTACAGCTCCAAAAATGGTGTTTTCTGAAGATGAACCATGCCCAAAACTATCGCCATTTTCTTTTACTAACGGAATAGCGCCTGCATCTAATAATTTCTGAATGGCAGTTGCGGTGTATGGCGACTTGTATTTTTTTAACAAATTTGAGCTTGCTGTTGTATAGGTTCCTTGCACCATAAATACATCTTTAACACCAAAAGGTATCCCTTCTAACAAACCAATTTGTTCTCCTTTAGCAATTTTAGCATCTACTTTTGCAGCAGCTTCTATAGCAAATGTTTCTAATAGTGAGTTTACGGTGTTGTGTGTATTCGATTTTAATACATCTAACTTACTTTTTATCAACTCTAAACAAGAAATCTCTTGGTTTATTAGTTGATTATGTATTTCTCTGATTTTACTCATATATATTATTTTTTAGTTTTGTTGCTATCACTAACAACTAAAAACTAATCACTATTTTATTCTTCTATCACTTTAGCAACCACTAAAAACCCGTTTTTTTCTTTTGGAAAATTTTCGATGATAATCTGCTTTTCTAATGCAGAACTAGCAACCACAATATCTTCTCTTAAATCGTTTAATGAAACAGCTTGTTTCTGATTATTAAAAGACGAACTATTTGTTGTATTGGCATTTTTAATTACCTCAAACAATTTGCTAACAGCCTCTGACTGCTGTGCTCCTTTAATACTCGACAAAACGTCGACTGTCATCATTTTACTCATTTCTTTTAATTTTAAATTAAAAAAACCTTCCGAATTCGGAAGGCTTTATCTATTATTAAACAACAACCTTCAGTCCTATATATTAGGATTATTGAAATTACGATTGTTGTTATTTTGTGTCATAAATAGTATTCTACTAAAGCAAATATATATAGAATTAATGGTACAAATGTCTCTTTTCTATCTTTTTATATTCAGTTTACATATTTGGTAAAATAATGGTTTTATATTATCATTTTGATAAGTTTTCTATCAGAAATCAAAAAATCACATCAAAACCAACTGTAAAGAATGCATTGTAGTTTTATCAAAATAAAAGTGTAAAGATAATAAATTGCCTTTTTTAACTCCTGTTCAAAAAAACAAAAGAACCAAATAAAAAGATTTAAGCTACTTTATGAAAAACTATTTTTACAATCTTAAAAAAATGCATGATAATTAAATTTAAAGTGCTTTTTAAGCGATTTAAGACACTTTTAAGAAATCAACAAATGTTGATAATTATTAACCAAAAACGTTAAAAAGCTTTTAAAAGCGTGATTAAAAGTGTAATTTTGAAATTGGATTTTCGTTTTAGAACGAAATTCATCAACCTAAAAATAAATAATTCACTTTTATAATGAGCGAAGAAATAAAAAAAGAATATGACGCTTCCAGTATTCAGGCATTAGAAGGAATGGAGCATGTTAGAATGCGTCCTTCGATGTATATTGGAGATGTTGGCGTTAGAGGTTTACATCATTTAGTTTACGAAGTTGTTGACAACTCGATTGATGAAGCCATGGGCGGTTACTGTGACACCATTGAAGTTACTATTAACGAAGACAATTCTATAACCACTAAAGACAACGGTCGTGGTATTCCGGTAGGTATTCACCAAAAAGAAGGTGTTTCTGCATTACAAGTAGTAATGACAAAAATTGGTGCCGGTGGTAAATTTGACAAAGATTCTTATAAAGTATCTGGTGGTTTGCACGGTGTTGGAGTAAGTTGTGTAAACGCATTATCTGACCACTTAACAGCTACCGTACATAAAGAAGGTAAAGTTTGGCAGCAAGAATACGAAAAAGGGAAAGCGTTGTACCCAGTAAAAACGATTGGAGAAACCGATTTTACAGGTACAATTGTTACATTTTTACCAGACAAGTCTATCTTTAAGCAGTCTACAGAATACAACTACGAAACGCTGGCAACACGTATGCGCGAATTGTCTTTCTTAAACAAAGGAATTACAATTACACTTACAGACAAAAGAAATACAGACGATGAAGGCAACTTTATTTCAGAAGTTTTTCATTCTGATGAAGGTTTGCCAGAATTTATTAAATATTTAGATTCTACAAGAGAGCAGCTTACTGCAAATGTAATTTCTATGGAAGGTGAAAAAAACGGCATTCCGGTAGAAGTTGCTATGGTTTATAACACTTCTTATGCAGAAAACCTACATTCTTACGTAAACAACATTAACACCCACGAAGGTGGTACACACCTTTCTGGTTTTAGACGTGGGTTAACTAGTACCTTAAAAAAGTATGCAGACGAATCTGGATTGCTTAAAAACGTAAAGTTTGATATTGCCGGAGACGATTTTAGAGAAGGTCTTACCGCAATTGTTTCTGTAAAAGTTGCAGAACCTCAATTTGAAGGACAAACGAAAACAAAATTAGGTAACAGAGAGGTAACTTCTGCAGTTTCTCAGGCAGTTTCAGAAATGCTAACAGATTACCTAGAAGAAAACCCTAACGATGCTAAAACAATTGTACAAAAAGTAATTTTAGCAGCAACCGCAAGACATGCAGCACGTAAAGCCAGAGAAATGGTACAACGTAAAACAGTAATGTCTATTGGTGGTTTGCCAGGTAAATTATCTGACTGTTCTGAAACAGATCCAGCACAATGTGAAATTTTCTTAGTTGAGGGAGATTCTGCAGGTGGTACAGCAAAGCAAGGTAGAGATAGAAATTTTCAAGCAATTTTACCACTTCGTGGAAAAATATTGAACGTAGAAAAAGCAATGCAACATAAAGTTTTCGAAAACGAAGAAATAAAAAATATGTTTACTGCTTTAGGTGTTTCTATTGGTACGGAAGAAGATCCAAGAGCTTTAAACCTATCTAAAATTCGTTATCATAAAGTAGTTATTATGTGTGATGCCGATGTAGATGGATCGCATATTGCTACCTTAATATTAACTTTCTTCTTTAGATATATGAAAGAAATGGTAGAGCAAGGTTATATTTACATTGCAACACCACCTTTATACCTTGTTAAAAAAGGACAAAAAAGAGAATATGCTTGGGATGACAATCAGCGAGACCTAATTGTACAACAAATGGGTGGCTCTGCAACAATACAAAGATATAAAGGTCTTGGAGAGATGAATGCAGAACAATTGTGGGACACTACAATGAATCCTGAATTTAGAACACTTAGAAAAGTGGTTATCGATAGCCCAGCAGAAGCAGACAGAGTTTTCTCTATGCTAATGGGAGATGAAGTACCACCAAGAAGAGATTTTATTGAGCGAAATGCAAAATATGCAAATATAGACGCTTAACACTCTTTATAATTACAACTTAAAACCTCAGTTTCTACTGAGGTTTTTTTTATACCTAACAATAGGTATTTTTCCCCTAATTGCCTTCCTAAAAAGCAAAAACAATACTTATATTAACATACTTTAATATATTTGTATCAAATATCTAATTTTCATATAATTAAAAATAACACTATGAGAAAGTATGTATTAAGTATTGTAAGTATATGTGTGTTTGTTTTTACAACAAAAGCGCAAGAAGGATTTGAAAATATTTTGTTTGCAGATCTTTCCGACGCCACAAAATTAACAAACGGCTATGTTTTACCAGCAGCTGAAGGATTCATTTTTGGAATGAGCAATGGCTGGTACCATACCGCCAAAGTACACAAACCATTTGGCTTTGACATTACTATTGGAGCAAATGCATCCTTTGCCGATGACAATCATAAAAGCATAGATATTAACGCTTTAAATTTATCCACTAAAATTTCAAAAAGCCCATTAACATCTCCTACTTTATTTGGAGAAAACGCAGTAATTAATGCTTTTGAAGTCACTATTCCAGCAAACTCAGACCCAAATATCAATGGAGGTATTCATCCAGAATTAAAAAGAAATTTTACAATGCCAGATGGTATTGGCGAAGACTTGTTTTTAAATGGAGTTCCAACACCCGCCGTTCAGATTGGTCTTGGACTTCCTTACAAATTTGAAGTATCTGTAAGATTTGTTCCAGAAATTGGTGGCGACGAAACATCAGCAAAATTATTTGGTTTGGGTTTAAAAAAAGAAATAACCAATTGGTTTGGTGTAATGGACAAAACCCCACTCCACATTTCTCTTATGGGAGCTTTTACAAACATGTCTGTTTCCAATACAATAAAAGATGCTAGTATTACTGGAATCAGCGTTACAAATGGGTCTGCAACGTTAGAATTAAAATCATTTACAGTACAAGCGCTTGCTTCACTAAACTTACCTTTTATAAATATCTACGGAGGATTTGGCTATATTAATGGAACTTCTTCACTTAATCTTGATGGTACCTATAATTTAAACTATCAAGAAGCAGGACAAACCTATACAAAAAGACTCGTAGATCCGTTAAGTTTAGACCATCAAGCAAATGGCTTTACAACTACTGCCGGACTAAGATTAAGTCTCGGCTTTTTTAAAATATTTGGCAGTTATTCTTTACAGAAATACAATACAGTCAATTTGGGTATTGCCTTTAGTATTCGATAAGATGTATTAAATTCAACAAAAAAAGAGATCTTGTTTAAGACTCTTTTTTTTTAGATTTTATTAACTAAGAACTTGTGTATAATTTGTATTTTAGCTGAAAATTAAGAACAATCAAAAAATAAAAAATATGAAAGTTACAGTAGTTGGTGCAGGTGCAGTAGGCGCAAGTTGTGCAGAGTATATTGCAATTAAAGATTTTGCTTCTGAAGTAGTTATTTTAGATATTAAAGAAGGTTTTGCTGAAGGTAAAGCAATGGATTTAATGCAAACAGCCTCTTTAAATAGTTTTGACACTAAAATTACAGGAAGCACAAACGATTATTCTAAAACAGCAAATTCAGACGTATGTGTAATTACCTCTGGTATTCCTAGAAAACCAGGTATGACTCGTGAAGAATTAATTGGTATTAATGCTGGAATTGTAAAAATGGTTTCCGCTAGTTTAATAGAACATTCTCCAAACACCATTATTATTGTAGTTTCTAACCCAATGGATACCATGACTTACTTGGTACACAAAACTACAGGTTTACCTAAAAACAGAATTATTGGTATGGGTGGTGCTTTAGATTCTGCACGTTTTAAATACAGATTAGCAGAGGCATTAAGTGCGCCTATTTCTGATGTTGATGGTATGGTAATTGGTGGTCATTCAGACAAAGGAATGGTACCTTTAACTCGTTTAGCTACTCGTAATTCAGTGCCAGTTTCAGAATTTATTTCTGAAGAAAGGTTAGAGCAAGTATTACAAGACACCAAAGTTGGTGGTGCAACACTTACAGGCTTATTAGGTACTTCTGCTTGGTATGCTCCTGGAGCTGCTGTTTCTGGAATGGTACAAGCAATTGCATGTGATACTAAAAAAATATTCCCATGTTCTACCTTGTTAGAAGGTGAATTTGGTCTAAACGACTTATGTATTGGTGTACCTGTTGTTTTAGGTAAAAACGGAATTGAAAGTATTGTAGAAATTAACTTAAGTGACGCTGAAAAAAATCACTTAAAAGAATCTGCAGAAGGCGTTTCTAAAACAAATGGCTTATTAGAATTGTAAAACATTTCTTTTAATATAAGATAGAAAAACCAGCTATAAAGCTGGTTTTTTTTATTCTGAGATACAATTGCAATACAAACTTGAAAAAAAGCACTAAAAAAGAGCTGTTTTAAAGAGCATCAAAAATAAACAACACAATACAAAACAGTTACACAAATATTATAAAATAATTGCTTGGCCTACTTTGAAATACTATATTTGCACGTTTTAAAAAAAAGAAGTCGTCAATAAATTAAGAAATAACATGCAAAACAAAGGACTTATTAAATTATTCGCAATCCTTTTTGGATTAGTGAGTTTGTATCAATTATCATTTACATTTTTAGCTAACAAAGTTGAAGACAATGCTGTAGAATATGCTAATAGTAAAGGTGCTGATACCAACGCAAGACAAAGAGCTACTTTAGAAAGAAAGTACTTAGATAGTGTTGCCAACAAAGAAATTATAGATTTAGGTATTACAAAATACAGCTATAATGATGTAAAAGACAAAGAAATGAATCTTGGTCTTGATCTTAAAGGTGGTATTAACGCTATTTTACAAGTTTCTGTAAAAGAAGTTTTAAAAAGCTTAGCTAACGATTCTAAAAACATCGCTTTTAATCAATCTTTAGAAGCAGCAGATGAAGCTCAAAAAAATGATAATGCTAATTATTTAGACTTATTTTTTGAAGAATTCGAAAAAATTGCTGGAGACACAAAATTAAGTGACCCTTCTATATTTGGAACAAAAGCATTAAGTGAAAAAATTTCTTTTAACGAAGAAAATGCCACTGTTAAAGTAACATTACAAGAAGAAATTAACAGCTCTATTGGTACTGCTTTTGAAGTTTTAAGAAGTAGAATAGACAAGTTTGGTGTTACACAACCAAACATTCAAAGAATTGGCAACTCTGGTAGAATTCAAATAGAACTACCTGGTGCTAAAGATATTGAGCGTGTTACAAAGTTAATTACTAGTAAAGCAGAATTACAATTCTGGGAAGTATACACAAATGCTGAAATACAAAATTTCTTTTTTGAAGCAAACGGTAAAATTGCTAAAATATTAAAAGATGATATTGTTTTAGAAAAAGCAATTGACACTATTAAAAAAGATGATATTGACGATTTATTAGGTGAATCTGCAGATTCGACTAACGTTGCTCAGAAAAACTTATTTACGTACTTTTTTCCTAACGTAGCACAATCTCAACAACAAATGAGTTCTTTGGTAGGGCAAGCAAGAGTTTTAGATACTGCTACTGTAAACAACCTATTGAACAAAAAAGAAGTTAGAGCTTTATTACCAAACGAATTAAAATACGTTCAGTTTTTATGGGATTATAAATCGAATAAAGGTGTAGACGGATCAGAATTAATCGGCTTATATGCTATCAAAGGAAATAGATCTGGTAGAGCAACTATTGAAGGTGATGTAATTTTAGATGCTGCTCAAGTATTTGACCAGTTAAACAAGCCAGAAGTTAGCATGACTATGAATAGTTCTGGTACGAAACAATGGGCTAAAATGACTAGCGACAATCAAGGGAAGTTTGTTGCCGTTGTTTTAGACAACTATGTATACACTGCTCCTTCGGTAAACACACCTATTACAGGTGGTAGAACCTCTATTTCTGGTGGAAGCATGACTATTGCAGAAGCAGAAGATATTGCAACTGTATTAAAAGCCGGTAAATTACCAGCTGCTGCAAGAATTATTCAAGCAGAAGTTGTTGGGCCATCATTAGGTCAAGAAGCAATAGACGCAAGTTTCCTTTCTTTCGGATTGGCAATTTTACTAGTTTTACTTTGGATGGTTTTATACTATGGTAAAGCAGGTATTTATGCAGATGTTGCCTTAGTAGTAAACATCTTATTTATCTTCGGAATATTAGCGTCTTTCAATGCTGTGTTAACACTACCTGGTATTGCAGGTATTATCTTAACAATCGGTATGTCTGTAGATGCTAACGTTATTATCTTCGAAAGAATTAAAGAAGGTTTAGGTCTTAAAAAAGGATTAAAACAATCTGTAGAAGAAGGTTTCTCTATAAAAGGAGCATTATCTGCAATTATAGATGCAAACATTACAACTCTTTTAACAGGTATAATATTATATGTTTTTGGTACAGGACCAATTAAAGGTTTTGCATTAACATTAATGATTGGTATTGCTACTTCATTATTTACAGCAGTATTTATTACGCGTATTTTAATTGACAAAGCAGTTAATAAAGGTGGTAACTTAACATTTAATACTTCAGTATCTAAAGGATGGTTCCAGAATATTAATGTATCATTTTTAAAGAAACGTAAAATTGCTTACGTAATTTCTGGTGCGATTATAGTTGCAGGACTTGTATCTATTTTTTCTATCGGATTAAAGCAAGGGGTAGACTTTAAAGGAGGTCGTTCTTATGTAGTTCGTTTCGATCAAACAATGAGCGCTACAGAGGTTGCTGGTTCTTTAAAAGAAGTGTTTGGTACTGCACCAGAGGTTAAAACTTATGGTTCTGACAGACAGTTAAAAATTACTACCGTATATAAAATTGAAGAAGAAGGACAAGAAGTAGATGAAACAGTACAAACTGCATTATTTACAGGATTAAAATCATATTTAGGAACTACGTCTTATGAAAACTTTAAGCCAGGTTTCGAAAAACAAGGAGCTGGTGTAATGAGCTATATGAAAGTAGAACCTACTATTGCCGATGATATTAAAACATCTGCATTGTATGCCGTTTTAGGATCTTTATTAGTGGTTTTCTTATACATCTTATTACGTTTTAGAAAAGTATCTTTCTCTATCGGAGCTGTAGTTGCAGTTTTTCATGATGTTTTAATTGTATTAGGTGTATTCTCTATAACGTATAGTTTTATGCCTTTTGATATGGAAATAGGACAATCATTTATAGCAGCAATTCTAACCGTAGTTGGTTACTCATTAAATGATACTGTGGTAATTTTTGATAGAATTAGAGAATTTGCAAGTAGCCATTCTAACTGGAAATATAGCGAAGTGGTAGACAAAGCATTGAGCTCTACATTAGGAAGAACCATAAACACATCTTTAACTACATTATTAGTAATGATTGTAATCTTCTTATTTGGTGGAGATTCTATTAAAGGATTTATGTTTGCTCTTATTGTAGGAGTTGCAGTAGGTACGTATTCTTCATTATTTGTGGCAACACCAATTATGTTTGATACTTCTAAAAAAGAAGAAAAGAAAAAATAAATTTTTCTATCAATTATAAAAGTCCGTTTTCTTGTGCCGAAGCTACTTCGGTAACGCACAAGAAAACGGGTTTTTCATTTCATAAATACCTAGTATATTTGTAAAAATTCTTACTATGGAATTTAAAATTATACAGAGAAATATTTTTTAGCCAAGAGAAATAGAAAGATCGTTTTCCAGAAGATTTCATATTTCAATTGAATGAAATGAAATCGAAAAATTACAAAGGTGTTTACAGTAATGCGTTATTTGTTAAACCCAAAACAGAAAAAACAACCCAAAAGAATCGGTTATAAATAATGAGCATTATTAAACTTCAAGATTTATACTTTAAACCTTACATTAACAAAGCAGAAATTGCTAAAGTGGTAAAACATTTAGCAACACAAGTAAAAGCAGAGTTACCAAAAAATGAAGTTCCTATTTTTGTAGGTATATTAAATGGTTGCTTTTTATTTGCAGCAGATTTTATAAGAGAGTTTAATGGAGATTGTAAAGTTTCTTTTGTAAAATTAGCATCATACAACGGCACATCATCTACAGAAAATGTAAAAGAATTAGTTGGTATAAATGAAGATTTAACCGGCAGAACGGTTGTTATTTTAGAAGATATTATAGACACCGGAAACACACTTCAAGAAATTTACAATATCTTTAGAGACAAAAACGTAAAAGAATTAAAAGTTGTAACCTTATTTTTTAAACCAACGGTCTTTAAAAAAGAATTACCAATCAACTATATCGGAAAAAGTATTGAAGATAAATTTATTGTTGGCTACGGATTAGATTACAATGGCTTGGGTAGAAATTACTCAGAAATATATCAACTAACAACACAACCTAAAATGAAAAACATCGTATTATTTGGCCCTCCAGGAGCAGGAAAAGGAACACAAGCAGAATTTTTAAAAGAAATGTATCAATTAGTTCACATTTCTACAGGTGATGTTTTCCGTTTTAATATCAAAAATAAAACAGAATTAGGGTTATTGGCAAAAAAATATATGGATGAAGGAAATCTTGTACCAGACCAAGTAACTATTAATATGTTAAAAGCAGAAGTAGAAAAAAATACAGATGCGAATGGATTTATTTTTGATGGCTTTCCAAGAACAGAATCTCAAGCAGAAGCTTTAGATACATTTTTAGCTGAAAAAGGCGAGCAAATAAATGCAATGATTGCTTTAGAGGTACCTGAAGATTTATTGGTAGAAAGGTTACTAGAAAGAGGCAAAACAAGCGGTAGAGCAGACGATATTGATGAAACTAAAATTAGAAATCGTTTTAACGAATACAATACAAAAACAGCTGTTTTAAAAGACTATTTTAACGCACAAGAAAAATACTATGGGGTAAATGGTGTAGGATCTATAGAAGATATTACACAACGTCTTGCAACAGTATTTGATAAATTATAAAAAAGTGTAACTATTTAAGCGTTTAATTGTTTTAGCTAAAAACAAACAATTACACACAAATAAGAATTACACAATTACACAATAAAAATGACTGAAGGAAACTTTGTAGATTATATAAAAATATACGCTTCTTCTGGTAAAGGAGGACAAGGATCTATGCATTTACATAGAGAAAAATTTATTACCAAAGGAGGTCCTGACGGTGGTGATGGCGGTAGAGGCGGTCATATAATTTTACGTGGCGATAAAAATATGTGGACACTGTTTCACCTTAAATTTAAACGTCATTTTAGAGCAGAAAGTGGTGGTTCTGGAAGCGCAAGTAGAAGTTCTGGTGCAGATGCTAAAGATATTTTTATTGATGTACCTTTGGGGACTATTATTAAAGACGCAGATACAGACGAAGTAATTGTAGAAATTACAGAACACCAAAAAGAAGTGGTTTTACTACGTGGTGGTAAAGGCGGTCTGGGTAACTGGAATTTTAAATCATCTACTAACCAAACACCAAGATATGCTCAACCAGGTATGGATGGCTTTGATGGTTGGTTTCGAATGGAATTAAAACTATTAGCAGACGTAGGTTTGGTTGGTTTTCCAAACGCCGGTAAATCTACCTTATTATCTGTTTTAACCGCTGCAAAACCCAAAATTGCAGACTATGCTTTTACTACACTTAAACCAAATTTAGGTATTGTTGAACATAGAAATCATCAAACATTTGTAATTGCAGACATACCCGGTATTATAGAAGGTGCTGCCGAAGGTAAAGGTTTAGGACATCGTTTTTTACGTCATATAGAGCGTAACTCTGCCCTATTATTCTTAATACCTGCTGATAGTGATGATATTAATAAAGAATACGAAATTCTATTAAATGAGCTTAAAAAACACAATCCAGAGTTGTTAGACAAAGAGCGTTTATTGGCCATTTCTAAAACAGACATGTTAGACGCTGAACTTCAGGAAGAAATTAAAGCAGAATTACCAAAAGAGGTTAAAACAATCTTTATTTCTTCGGTTGCAGAAATTGGTTTGCAAGAATTGAAAGACAAACTTTGGGAAATGTTAAACTAAATACAAAAGTGTCTTTTTGAAGAAACTAAAAATCTCATAAAAAATCAGTCTTTTGATTTTTTATGAGATTTTTTTATTTAAAACGTGAAACTTGTAAAATAAACTTGATACCTTAAAAATTACTCTTTTAACTGTATTCTAATTGGCAAACTGTATTTAGTAGTTACAGGAATTCCTCTTTTAATTGCCGGATATATAGTTGGCAAGTTCTGTATACTAACTTTTAAAATACTATCTAATGTAGAAAAAGTAGTCGTTATGTTTTCTGAGGATTGTATGCCGTCTAAAATAATTTTTCCTTTAGAATTGATTATTACATTTACAGTAATTGTTTCTGAAATAGTGTCTTTAACTAAAAATGAAAACTGACTTAACTCTGCTCCTATTTTTTGATGAATAGTAGTTCTAAAACAATCCGTTTTGCTTGTTTTATCTATAATAGAATCGCATTCTTTAAAAGACGGATAGGTATCTACAGAGGTGAAATTTACTATGGTATCTAATGATTGATTATGTAACTTACTTTTATTTAAAGAAAATTTATTACATGAAGTGCATAAAAAAATCAGCAGTAAAAAGCTGTAAATCCGTAAATACATATTTTAATTTAAAACGTGAAATTACAAAACTTTAGCGACTTTACACACTTACATTTAATACATTAAAAGATAAAAGTCGAAATACAAATATCGACTTTTATCCTTTCAAATAATCATATCACTACAATTTTCTTTTTCATAACAAATTTTTATTCCACAATAATAGTAAACGGAATTGCATACTTAACAATCATCTTTTCTCCTTTGTGCTCGCCTGGCGTCATTTTAGGTAAAGTATTCATAACTCTAAGTACTTCTTCTTTTAATTTTATATGGGGTGCTCTTGCATTAATATCTACCACACTTCCATTTTTATCAATTTTAAAACCTATAAAAATTCTTTTCTTCCCAGTTTCTAACCCTAGTTTATTAGGTAAATTAGAGTCAAAATTTCTAGAAAAATGTTTTTGAACCATTTTAGAGAAACATTTTTTATCACCAGAATCACATCCAGGAAAAGTAGGAGCTTTATCGATTACTACAAAAGAAACTTCTTCTACTTCTGTTTCTATGATATCATCATTTTTAGAAATAATATTTTTCATTTTTTCAATATCAAAAACCATAGCAGACGCATTTCTACCATTAGGCATTTTATAGAATTTAAAACTAATATGGTTAGTATATGATGAATTATTTAAAATTTCTTTACGTTTAATACCAAATAATTCAAATTCATTTCTTTCTAAACTAGATAAATCTTTATATTCAATTTCAGTTGTATTTAACGGAGTTGTAATACCAATATAAGAATCTAAATAAGTTTCCTTTGTTCCTTTTTCACCAACTAGATTACCGTCTTTAACCCTAAACATTGTTTGAATTTCTTTTTTTGAAATAACATCAACACTAGACACATCGTCTGAGCATGCCGTATAAAAAAGCATCGCAATTAGCACAGGGATTAATAATAAATACTTTAATTGGTTCATTTTTTTTGATTGTTTTTTCTTCATCATAATAATTCTTTTTTTAATTAAACTTTGTTTGTAAAACTGATTTATAAAAGCAATGTTTTCTACCTGAAAAAAATTAGTGAGCAAATTATTTATATAGATGTCTTTACTATTAGACTTCATAGCAATTTCATCAGAAATATATTCGTGTATTAGTGTAATTCTTTTCTGATACAAATAAATCATTGGGTTAAACCACATAATAATTTTTAAAAGCTCGAAGAACACTAAATCTAAAGAGTGTTTTTGTTGGCTGTGTACCAATTCATGTGCTATAATTTGTTGTTTTTGAGACTCTAAAATTTCTTGTCCTAAAAAAATATAATTGAAAAAAGAAAATGCTTTCGCATTATTAGGCAATAAAACCAATGTATAACTGTCATTTTTTATAAGTTGGTGCTTTTTTAGTAAATGAAAAATTTTAAAAATTTTTATCAGAAATAAAAACGTAAATAAAACAACTCCAACAATAAATAATAGATGTAAATAATTTACCTCATCTATAACTTTATACATACTTGTCTTTTGAATTACTTTTTGTGGTGATAAAAATATTTCTGGTAAGTAAACAACAAATTCTTGTGGTACCGCTTTTTTAAAAGTTGGTATTTTAACAACTGGTAATAAAAAAGACAAAACAGAGGTACTTATTAAATACCATCTATTTTTATAGAAAAAGGTTTCTTTTCTTAAAAATAAATCATAAATAGCCAAGAATAAAATTTGAAATAAAACGATTTGTAGAATATAATTAATCATAACTTTTTATTTTTATTTTAGATTTATCATTTCGACCTTGTGGAGAAATCTCAATTTAGAAGATTTCTCAATTTCACTTCGTTTCATTGGAAATGACAAGGTTTAGCGCAAACTACAACTGCAAACTGCTTACTAACTTTTCTTATTTACTTCCTTTAAAATAGCTTCTAATTCTTTAACATCCATGTTGTTTTCTTTTACAAAAAAAGAAACCATACTTTTAAAAGAACCATCGAAATAGCCGTTCATTAATTTATGTAAACTTTGGTTGCTATAAGTTTCTTTATCTATTAACGGATAATACAGAAACCCTCTGCCCAAAGGCTTGTGCGCAACAAACTCTTTGTTCTCTAAAATTCTAATAATTGTAGAAACCGTATTATAAGCTGGTTTTGGTTTGGGTAATTGATTGATAACCTCTTTTACAGAAGCTTCTTGTAAAACCCATAAAACTTGCATTATCTGTTCTTCTGCTTTTGTTAATTGTTTTGTCATTTTTACAACTAAGTTTTTAGTTTGATGATACAAATATAACTAAATATTTAGTTTAAACTAATTTTTTAGTTAAAAAATAAAGTAACAAAGGTTTAGTATATTCGTCATAACAATAAACATATTATTAAAAAACAATGGATTTATTATTATTAGGAATAGGTTTAATTTTGGTTTGCTTGGGTATTATTGGGGCTTTTTTACCGGTTTTACCAGGGCCAATAACTAGTTGGTTTGGGTTGCTTGCATTACATGCAACCAAAGTAGTACCCATGAACTGGACTTTTTTAGGAATTACATTAGCAGTTGCTATTCTTATTTGGGTGTTAGATTATTTTATACCTGCTATTGGTACAAAAAGCTTTGGCGGAACAAAGTATGGTGTTTATGGCACCACAATTGGTTTGGTTGTTGGATTGCTATCTCCAATACCCTTTGGCATGTTGATTGGTGCCTTTTTAGGAGCTTTTATTGGAGAGTTAATTTATGACAGTAAAGACACAAATCGTGCGCTAAAAGCATCATTTGGTGCGTTTTTAGGCTTCATTACCTCGGCTACAATAAAATTTACAATAGCAGCCATTTACTTTGTATTCTTTGTTGTTCAATTCTGGGAATACAAATCAGAATTCTTTTAAAATATAGCACAAAAAAAAGCTCTGAAATAATTCAGAGCTTTTAAAGTTTGTGACTTTAAAATCTTACATTGCAGCAACGTGCTTTGTTAACTTAGATTTTAAGTTTGCAGCTTTATTCTTGTGAATAATGTTATTCTTAGCTAATTTATCTAACATAGAGATTACCTTACCTAATTTACCTTCTGCATCTTTTTTATCTTCTGCAGAACGCAAATCTCTTACAGCATTACGAGTTGTTTTATGCTGATACTTGTTACGTAACCTTTTAGCTTCGTTACTTCTAATTCTTTTTAAAGCTGACTTATGATTTGCCATAATTCTTAATTTATTAGTTTTTTTATTAAAACTTTGTAGTCCGTACGGGAATCGAACCCGTGTTACATGGATGAAAACCATGCGTCCTAACCCCTAGACGAACGGACCATAACAACTAGTATGTGCTAATTGCGGGTGCAAATATACAACGTTTTTTAAATTCTGCAAGAAAATTTAAAAAAAAATCGCATTTTTTTTTAAATTTAATATGCCTTTGCAAAAAGCACTCTTTTATGAGACGGCTTACCTGTTAAAACACAGATACCTAACTCTTCTTTAGCATCATTTGGGATACATCTTATTGTAGCCTTTGTTAATTCTTTTATTTTGTTTTCGGTTTCTGCTGTACCATCCCAATGCGCAGAAACAAAGCCTCCTTTGGTTTTTATAGCGTCCTTAAACTCATCAAAGGTAGTTACGGCTGTGGTATGCTCTTTTCTATAATTAATTGCTTTCGCAAATAAATTTTCTTGAATTTCTTCTAAAAGATTCTCTATATAAGAAACTACATCCACTTGATTAATGGTTTTCTTTTCTAAAGTATCTCTTCTGGCAACTTCTAAAGTACCACTTTCTAAATCTCTATTCCCAATAGCAATTCTAACAGGCACTCCTTTTAACTCATATTCGGCAAACTTTGCACCAGGTCTATAAGTATCTCTTGTATCAAACTTTACTGTAATGTCTTTTTCTCTTAAATCTTTTACAATTAGATTCATTTTTTCTGATATTGCTGCTAACTGATCATCATTTTTATAAATAGGCACAATAACCACTTGTATAGGTGCTAATTTAGGAGGCAATACCAACCCTAAATCATCAGAATGTGTCATAATTAAACCACCTATTAAACGGGTAGAAACACCCCAAGAAGTTGCCCAAACATGCTCTTGTTTTCCTTCTTTTGATGTAAACTTCACATCGAAAGCTTTGGCAAAATTTTGACCTAAAAAATGACTTGTTCCGGCTTGTAATGCTTTACCATCTTGCATCAACGCTTCTATTGTGTAAGTATCTTCTGCACCTGCAAATCGTTCGCTATCAGACTTTACTCCTTTTACAACAGGCATGGCCATAAACTCTTCTGCAAAAGTGGCATATACATTTTGCATTTGTTTAGATTCTGATATAGCTTCTGCTTTGGTAGCATGTGCTGTATGCCCTTCTTGCCATAAAAACTCAGCCGTTCTTAAAAACAAACGAGTTCTCATTTCCCATCGTACAACATTTGCCCATTGATTTATTAGTAAAGGTAAATCTCTGTAAGACTGAATCCAACCTTTATAAGTATTCCAAATAATGGCTTCAGATGTTGGTCTTACCACCAATTCTTCTTCTAATTTAGCCTCTGGATCTACCCTTAACTTTCCTGGATTATCGGGGTCGTTTTGCAAACGATAATGTGTAACAACAGCACATTCTTTGGCAAAACCTTCTGCATTTTTTTCTTCTGCTTCAAAAAGACTTTTTGGCACAAATAGTGGAAAGTATGCATTTTCATGCCCTGTTTCTTTAAACATTTTATCTAACGCTGCTTGCATTTTTTCCCAAATAGCATATCCGTAAGGTTTAATAACCATACAACCTCTTACAGCAGAGTTTTCTGCTAAATCGGCTTTTACTACTAATTCGTTATACCATTTAGAATAATCGTCTGCTCTTTTTGTTAAATGTTTACTCATAGTTAAAAGTTTGGCACAAATATTGTTGCCTTTAAAGTGAAAGTTTTGTTAAAAATAGTATCTAGTTTACAAAAACGATACAAAACTACTATATTTTAGAGAGTTTTTAGCAAAATTTAAAGAATAAAACACGGAACCTTTTAAATAGAATCATCATGAAACTAAAAAACATAAAAACAGCACTATTTTTACTAATTACAAATCTTGTATTGGTTTCTTGTGGCACGTACCAAAGTGTTTATAATAATGATGGTATTTATGGCGATCAACCAATTCAAAATGAAAAAAGAAGTGTTGCTATTATTAACAACGATCAAGAAGATGACATCGAAAATAATTATTTTTTAAACAAATTAAACAGTTTAGAAGATATTGATAATGGTGATATTTTTACAGATATTGACACTTATGACACTGTAGACACTATTTATGTTGATGAGCAACCAACTAGTAACAACTTAAACTACAATCAAAATGCTCCTTGGGGTGCAAATGGCAACAACACTGTAGTTGTTCATCTAGATAATTGGAACAACCAACCGCTATGGAATGATTTTGGATGGGGTTTTAATAACTGGAACGGAGGCTTTAACAATTGGGCATGGAATAATTGGGGTTGGAATAATGGTTTTGCATGGAATAATAATTGGAGATTTAGAAATCGTTTTTGGGGAGTAAATCCGTATTGGCATCCATATCATAATAACATTGGATGGAATGGTTTTTACAATCCTTTTTTTAACACAAACTACTATAATTGGAATCGTTTTAACAATCGAAACTATAGAAACACAAACTATGGAAGAAGATCTTCAAACAACTCAATATATAGGAGAAACTCGACAGTAAACAGAAATTCTACTACTAGAAATAATAACAATTCTAGAAGAGATTCTAACTACAGAAGAAGCAACAATAGTAGCAACAGAAATACACGAAGCAACAATACGATACAAAGAAGAACTAACAATAGTACAATAAGAAGAAGTACAAGTCCTTCTAGAAGTTCTAGAGGTAGCTCTACAAGAAGTAGTTCTGGTAGCAGAAGAAATAATGCAAGTGTTAACAACAATACAAGCTCATCAAACAATAGACGTGTAGTTGTTGTTCGTAACAATAGAAACACAAACAATACAAATACAAACACAAGAAGCAATAGAACAGCAACTAGTAATACAAGAAACTCTGTAGCAAGCAATACAAATTCAAGAAACAGTAGCTCTACACCAAGCTACAGCTCTACTCGCAGAAATAACTCATCATCTAGAGCCACTTCTTCTAGAAACTCATCTAGTAATAGAAGCAGCAGAAGTTCAAGTAACTCTAGACGAAGAGGAAACTAATTATGAAACTGAAACAACCAATAACATGAAAAATATTTTAATAACAGCATTTCTATTCACTGTTACAATAAACAGCTTTTCCCAAGCATTAGGATATCAAGATTTGGGAGTATTATTCTCTCAAAATGACAGAAATGGTTCTGCTCGTTTTACAGCTATGAGTGGTGCTTTTGGTGCTTTAGGAGGCGATATTTCTAGTATTAGCCTAAACCCAGCTGGTATTTCTGTATTTAATAGCAGCGAGTTTATAGGTTCTTTTAACTCTAGAAATACCGATATAAACACCAATTACTATGGTGATGAAATAAATACAGAGGCACAATTTTTTAACCTTTCTCATGCTGGTGCAGTTCTTGTTTTTGATACAAGTTATAACACTGAGTGGAGTAAGTTTGCCATTGGATTTAACTACACAATAACCAAAGATTTTAGCAATAATTTTCTAGCAAAAGGAAATAGTGGAATTGCAACGTTTAGAGATTTTCCTCTAGATAACAATACGCAACCGACTGACTATAATGTAGCCGAAGAACAACGTTTTTCTAACAACTATAACGGAGAAATCACTGAATTTAGCGTTGCTTTTTCATCAGTACACCAACAAAAATTACACGTAGGTATGGCGCTTAATTTTTACGATTTAAATTTTAGCCAACAATCTCAGTTAAGAGAATACAATAATGATGGTATCGGAAACGAATTAGATGCTAAAATATATCAAGAAAATCTTACAACTGGTTCTGGTTTTTCTGCAAACGCCGGTTTTATATACAAAGCTCATTCTAATTTTAGATTCGGATTTGCATACCAAACACCTACCTGGTTTAGAGAAGTTATAGAAAGTACAAACATTACAAACAATGATGGTTATTTTGGAGACACCACTATTTCTGTAGACACAGACAACACAAGCTACAGTAATACAGCTGGAGGTTATTACCCTACTCAAGAATTATTATATCGCTTAAAAACACCAAGTAAAATAACAGCAAGTGCCGCGTTTATATTTGGCAAACAAGGTTTATTAAGCATCGATTATAGCAATAAACGTTTTAAAAACATTCGCTTATCTAATGATGATTTTATAACCGAAAACCAGTTCTTTAAAAACGAACTAAGAAACACACATAATGTTCACATTGGTGCAGAGTGGCGAATGGATCGATTTAGCGTTCGAGGCGGTTATCAACTAGAACAAGACCCTTACAGTTCTGCATCAGAAAATAGTTTAAAAGGGCACTCTTTAGGTGCGGGTTATAATTTTGGGAATTTTAAAATTGATTTTTCTTATCAAAATAACAATAGCAACAATCAATATAACTTTTATTCTGGGTTTAACGTAAATCCTGCAGAATTAACAACCAACAATAGGGTTATAACATCTTCGATAACATTTAATTTATAAACATAAATTTTCAATTAAAAAAAGCTACTTAATTCGGTGAAAATCATCTTTAAGTAGCTTTTTTATTTATAGGGCTAAAACAATTCTATTTGCATTTTTTGCCTTAATTTTGCAACTTAATTTTTAGGACGATGAAAGACACAAAAATTACAATTCAAGAAACAACAAACAACACCATTATAAAATTTAATTCAAACAAAATTCTAATCAATGGTGGTAGTTATGAATATAACAATATTGACGAAGCAAAAAACTCGCCTCTAGCAAAAGAATTATTCTACCTGCCTTTTGTAAAGAAAGTTTTTATTACGGCAAACTTTATAGCCATACAACGTTTTGATATTTTAGAATGGATTGATGTTCAAGAAGAAGTTAAAGAGCAAATTGAAGCTTACTTAAATACAGATGCTTTGGTTGTAAACGAAGAACCTACCTCTAAAAAAGAGGCTATTGAGGTTTATGCAGAAGCAACACCAAACCCTTCTGTAATGAAGTTTGGCACTAACAAATCTTTAACACAAACCGATGTAGAGTTTAAAAACATAGATGAAGCTAGCAGCTCATCACCTTTAGCGCAAGCTATTTTTACGTTTCCGTTTGTAAAAGAGGTTTTTATTTCAGATAATTATGTTTCTGTTACCAAATACGATATGGTAGAATGGAAAGAAGTTTTTACAGAGGTTAGAACTTTTATTCGTGAATATTTAGTTGCTGGCAAAACAATTATTAAAGAGTTACCATCAAAAAAAGAAACAAAATCTACCAACGAGGTTGCAACACCAACAGTAGAATTAGATGGAATTCCTGGTCAAATTGTTTCTATTTTAGATGAATATATTAAACCCGCAGTTGCAAGTGATGGTGGTAATATTGCTTTTAGATCTTATGATGCAGAACACAAAGTAGTAAGTGTTATTTTACAAGGCGCATGTAGCGGATGCCCGTCATCAACAGCAACTTTAAAAAACGGAATAGAAAACTTATTGAAAGAAATGTTGCCAAATCAAATTAATGAAGTAGTAGCAATTAACGGATAATCAAAAGGAAATTTACTTACTTTTTAAATTAAAATAAATGTCAAAAATTATCAAACCTTATAAAAATTCTGAACTCGGTAAAAAAGAGCAAGTCGCTAAAATGTTTGATGCTATATCAAATAATTACGATGGTTTAAACAGGGTAATTTCTTTAGGAATAGATGTAAAATGGCGTAAAAAAGTAGTAAAAATTGTTGGTAAAAACAATCCTAAAAAGATATTAGATATTGCTACCGGAACTGGCGATTTAGCATTAATGATGTCTGACTTAAATCCAGAAAAAATTGTTGGGCTTGATATTTCTGAAGGAATGCTATCTGTTGGAAAACAAAAAATTAACAAAGCAAACTTATCTGACAAAATAGAAATGATTGTCGGAGACTCTGAAGAAATGCCTTTTGCAGACGAAACTTTTGACGCCATTACGGTTTCTTTCGGAGTAAGAAATTTTGCAAACCTAGACAAAGGAATTAAAGAAATTGCAAGAGTTCTTAAACCTTCAGGGGTTTTAGTTATTTTAGAAACCTCTAACCCAACTAAATTTCCTTTTAAACAAGGGTATAAATTATATACAAATATCTTCTTACCAATAATAGGAAAACTATTTTCTAAAGACAAAGTTGCCTATTCATATTTATCTGAATCTGCAAATTCTTTTCCTTTTGGCGAAGCTTTCAACAATATTTTACAAAAAAACGGGTTTAAACATACAAAACACAACCCTGTAACTTTTGGAGTTGCAACAATCTATACTGCACATAAATAATGAAACGTAAACAAGTTGTTTTATTTTCTCTTTTCTGCCTAATGTCTATTGCCTTTTTTGGACAAAGAGAAAGAGTTGAATATTTACCAACTTTTGATGAAAGAAAAATTCATTACGGATTTTACTTAGGCCTTAATCAAAACGACTTTAAAATAACATTAAACGACACCAACTTAACACCCGATGCAAATATAACTGTAACTACAACTACTGGTTTTAATGTAGGTTTGATCACTGATTTACGTTTGCACAAAAACATAAATTTACGTTTTGAACCCGGTTTAATGACCAACACAAAAAACATACTATTCAATCATTTAGAAACTCCTGTAGACAGTTTAAGAGAAGTAAGTTCTACCTTTTTACGAATCCCTTTGTTACTTAAATTTAGTACAGACAGATATCAAAATGTGAAACCCTATGTTTTAGGAGGCTTTTCTTACAACTACAATTTTTCTAGCAACGAAAACAATAAAGATGATAATGCTGCAGGTCAATTTAGAACAACTACTAGCAATTTTATGTATGAAGTTGGCTTCGGAATAGATATTTATCTCTATTACTTTAAATTCTCTCCATCCATTCGTGGTATTTTTGCCTTTAATAATGAAGTAAAATATGACAACGACCCTAATAGTAATTGGACAGCTCCTATAAATTACATGGGTACTCGAGGTGTATTTTTAACATTTTCTTTCGAATAAAAACATTATTCTCTTTTAAACTCGCTTAACAAAATAGCCGTTGCTGTTGCTACATTTAAACTCTCTGTTTGTTGATGTTCACCAAACCTGGGAATTGATATTTTATTAGATATAAGCTCTTTAATTTCTTTTGATACACCATTGGCTTCATTACCCATAATTAGAATTGCTGAATTTGGCAGCGTAGATTTGTAAACATTTTCTCCATCCATATCTGCTATAAATGTTGGTGATTTTGCATCTTTTAAATACGATATTAAATCTACATAATGAATAGAAACACGTGTTAAAGACCCCATACTAGCTTGTACTACCTTGGCGTTGTAACAATCTACCGTGTCTAAAGAACAAACCAACTCTGTTACTCCATACCAATCACATAAACGAATAATAGTTCCTAAATTACCAGGGTCATTTAAAGCATCTAAAGCTATAACCAATTGATTGTTTTGTAAAGGTTTTAAAACTGGTATTTTAAAAATACCTAAGACTTTGTTCGCAGATTTTAAACTACTTATCTTTTGTAAATCTACTTCAGTTAAACGAACAATTTTGTCACCTGCTAAAGAGGTAGAAAAATCATCAGTACAAAAAAGAGTAACAGCCTCAAAACTAGAATCTAATAATTCAGCAACCACTTTTACACCTTCAGCAATAAATAACTGATGCTTTTGTCGGTACTTTTTATGCGATAAACTTGTAATTAATTTAAGTTGTTTTTTAGAGAGACTCATTAGTTGATTGTAATTGTAAATATACCAGCGAAAAATACTACTTTTGAACTTTATAGCAGTGCTAAAATAATGAAAAAAAAATCTATAATCTTTTTATTACTTCTCGTATTGGTGTCATGTAACTCTACAAAACATGTTGCCAAAGAAGATTATATGCTAACGCAAAACTACATTATTGTTGATAGTATAAAAAATAAAAACAGTGATTTAGAAAAATACATTCTACAAAAACCAAATGCTAGTTTTTTAAACATGCCTTTTGGTCTATACATACATAACCTTGGTAATCATAATAAACCAAAAACAGTAACAGAATGGCGTAAAAAAAATAAACGATCTTATAATTTTATCAATCGTATTTTTTCTAACAAACAAAGTATTGGGTATGCAAAAACTTTTATTGGTTTAAACAATTGGTTTTTAAATTACGAAGAGCCAGAAGTTATTGATGAATCAAAAATAAAAAGAACTGCAGATAATCTATGGGCATATTATAAAACACAAGGTTATTTTTCATCGAAAGTAGATACTGTAATAAAAAGAAATAAAGATAAAAAAGCCATCGTAGAATACCATATTACCAAAGGGAAACCTACTATTTTAGACACTATAAAGATAAAAACTGAAACTGCTGTTTTAGATAGCATCTACAAAAATAGCAATAATACATCTTTGTTATTATCTGGTAATCAATACAATGATAAAACATTTAGAAACGAAGCAAATAGAGTACTTAAACTATATAGAAACAGTGGTATTTATCATTTTACTGAAGCCGCTTTAGGGTTTTATGTAGATTCTACAAGAGCTGATTACAAGACCAATGTCGATTTTTTAATTTCAGGAAAAAGAATCGAAGAAAAAAACGGCAGCTACATAAGTACACCTTATAAGGTTCAGAAAATTAAAGAAGTAAGCATCGTTACAGATTATACTTTTACAAAAAAAGGAGAAACTTATTTAGACTCAGTAAATTACAAAGGGGTAAATTATTTTGCTCACGATAAAATTAAGTATAATCCGAAGTATTTATCGCAATCAATTTTCTTAAAACCTGGCGATGTTTATAAAGATACCCTAAGAAACCTAACAAGAAACCACTTAAAGTCTTTAAAAAACTTTAAATCTACCAACATACAATTTAGCCCGATAGCTGGCACCGATGACCAACTAAAAATGAGTATATTTCTAACCCCAATCGAAAAGTTTACGACAGGTTTAGAAACAGAAATCACCCATTCTAACATTCGGAATATTGGTACCTCTGCTAAGTTTTCTATCACAAACAGAAACGCATTTAGAGGAGCCGAATTGCTTAAGTTTTCTTTTTTAGGCTCTTATTTTAATTCAAATAGCGGTCCGGGTTGGGAGATTGGTGCAGATGCTTCTTTAGAAATACCAAGATTTATAGCTCCTTTCGGACTTAACAAATTAGTGCCTAAAGAAATGTCGCCTAGAACCCTTTTTTCTATTGGTTCTAGTTTTCAAAAAAACATAGGATTAGACAGACAAGCCATTACTTTTTTATCGGATTATAAATGGCAGTATAATTCAAAGAAAACAATTCAATTAGAAATTTTTAACACACAATACATTCAGAATTTAAATATTGGTAGCTATTTTGACATTTATAGTTCTGAATTTTCAAATTTAAATACTGTTGCTCAAACTTTTGATAATGTAAAAAACATAACAGTTAACACTAATTACCCGTTATCAGAAAATGCAAATCAAGTAACTAGTGCTATAAATTTTATAGACAAAGTTCAGTTAGATTCAGACTTTAAATTTTCAAATCCAGAAGAATATAATACAGCATTAAATATATTAAACAGATACAATATTGTAACCTCAGATTTTTTAATTCCGGTTCTAGCCTATTCATTTACCTACAACGGGCAATCAAACTTTAATGATAATAATTTTTCATTTTTTAAGGCAAGAATTTCTAATTCTGGTAATATTTTAGGATTAATCTCTAACACCAAAAATGCAAACGATAAAAAAACATTTGCAAAAATACCTCTGGCTCAATATTTTAAAACTGATTTCGAATACAAACAGTTCTGGAATGTTGGTTCGAATGCTGTATTTGGATTCAGATCTTTTTTAGGCGCCATTTTACCTTACGGAAATTCAGACATTCCTTTTACTAAAAGTTATTTTGCAGGTGGTTCTAATGACATTAGAGCTTGGCAAACCTATGAACTAGGACCTGGAAGTAGTAATACGGGCTTAGAGTTTAATATCGGTAGCTTAAAGTTTTTAACAAGTGTAGAATATCGTTTCAATGTAATTAGCAAACTTAAAGGAGCCTTATTTATTGATGCGGGAAACATTTGGGATATTTCTGGTTCTGAATTTTTAGAAACATCTGCAACATTTAAAGGCATTAGCTCTTTAAAAAATATTGCTATAGGAAGCGGTATTGGAGCACGTTTAGATTTTAATTTTTTAATATTAAGACTAGATGTTGGCTTTAAAACCTATGAGCCTTATTTAGAAGGTAACAAATGGTTTAAAAATTATAATTTTAACAGTGCTGTTTTCAACATCGGAATTAATTATCCGTTTTAAAAAATGCTATTAACCGATAACGTTTTCGTTATTTTATTCATTAAATAAGTCCTATTTTTAGTACTTTTGATGAGAATTTAATGTTAAAAAACACAAACATGAGTCATACAATAAAGCCAGGAGTTGCTACTGGAAAAGAAGTACAAGCTATTTTTAAACTTGCAAAAGAAAAAGGATTTGCTTTACCAGCAGTAAACGTTGTTGGATCTAACACAATCAATGCCGTTTTAGAAACAGCAAAAGAGTTAAACGCTCCTGTTATTATTCAGTTTTCTAACGGTGGCGCACAATTTAACGCAGGAAAAGGCTTATCTAACGATGGTGAAAAAGCTGCTATTGCAGGTGCTGTTGCCGGTGCAAAACACATACATGAATTAGCAGTTGCTTATGGCGTACCTGTTATTTTACATACAGACCACGCTGCTAAAAAATTATTGCCTTGGATAGACGGTTTATTAGATGCCTCTGAGAAGCATTTTGCTGAAACAGGAAAATCTTTATACAGTTCTCACATGATAGATTTATCTGAAGAACCATTAGAAGAAAATATAGAAATCTGTAAAACTTATTTAGCTCGTATGAGTAAAATAGGGATGACTTTAGAAATAGAATTAGGAATAACTGGTGGTGAAGAAGATGGTGTAGATAATTCTGATGTTGATGTTTCTAAACTATACACACAGCCAGAAGAAGTAGCCTACGCTTATGAAGAATTATTAAAAGTATCTCCTCAATTTACAATTGCAGCTGCATTTGGTAATGTACACGGAGTTTACAAACCTGGAAACGTTAAATTAACACCAAAAATTTTAAAAAATTCTCAAGAATTTATCACTAAAAAATACGGAGTAGAAGAAAATCACATCGATTTTGTTTTTCATGGTGGTTCTGGTTCTACGCTAGAAGAAATTAGAGAAGCTATTGGTTATGGTGTTATTAAAATGAATATTGACACCGACTTGCAATTTGCTTTTACAGAAGGCATTAGAGATTACATGCAAGGTAAAGCTGCTTATTTAGCAACTCAAATTGGGAATCCTGATGGAGCAGAACAACCAAATAAAAAATACTACGACCCAAGAAAATGGTTACGTGAAGGAGAAAGCACCTTTAAAACTCGTTTAAAACAAGCTTTCGAAGATTTAAACAATGTAGATACTTTGTAAAAAGTTATTTATGAATACAAAAAAGCACTTTGACACTCTCAAAGTGCTTTTTAAGTTTAAAAATCTAAAGTTTATATGTAAATAACATCTTAAAAACAAGTGTTTATCAAACTTTACAATAATCACAAAAGAAGAAAGGATAATTAATAAAATTTCTTTTACATTTGTAGCTCAACTATTATTTTAAAACAATATATTTTAAAGTAAAAAATTAAAACAAACACCTATTAACATGGCTTGGTTTAAAAGAACAGACAAAGGGATTCAAACCTCTACAGAAGACAAAAAAGACACTCCGAAAGGCTTGTGGTACAAAACACCTAGTGGCAAAATTATAGATACAGAAGAATTAAAAAGAAACTTATATGTAAGTCCAGAAGATGGCTATCACGTAAGAATTGGAAGTAAAGAATATTTCGAATTACTTTTTGATGATAATAAGTTTAAAGAATTAGACAAGACTTTAACCTCTAAAGATCCTTTAAATTTTGAGGACACAAAAAAATATCCAGACCGTTTAAAAGCTGCTCAAGAAAAGACGAAACTAAACGATGCTGTAAGAACAGCTGTTGGTAAATCTTTAGGAAAAGATATCGTAATTGCTGCGATGGATTTTGCTTTTATTGGAGGTTCTATGGGATCTGTAGTAGGAGAAAAAATTGCAAGAGCCATTGATTATTCAATAAAAAACAAGATTCCATTTTTAATGATTTCAAAATCTGGAGGCGCACGAATGATGGAAGCATCACTCTCTTTAATGCAATTGGTAAAAACATCTGCAAAACTAGCACAATTAGCCGAGGTTAAAATACCTTATATTTCTTTGTGTACAGACCCAACAACAGGCGGTACAACAGCTTCTTATGCTATGCTAGGCGATATTAATATTGCAGAGCCAAATGCCTTAATTGCCTTTGCAGGACCAAGAGTTGTAAAAGATACTACGGGTAAAGATTTACCTGAAGGATTTCAAAAATCTGAATTTGTTTTAGAACACGGTTTCTTAGATGCTATCTACGAACGTAAAAATCTAAAAAAACAAATTAACTTGTATATCGATTTAATTCAGAATATACCAGTTAGAGCATCATAATTTTAACTTATTAACTTAATATAATAATTTGATAATTAAATTATTACATATAAAAAACTAGCACAACAAAAAGGTCTTTAATAATCTAATTGTTTGCGTTTTTTATTAGAAAAATAATTATATATTTGCAACTTCAATGAAAACATCATTGACATACATAATAATCATTTAAATAATATTGGAATGTATTTAACTAAAGAAGTAAAAGAAAGCATTTTCGAAAAGCATGGTAAAGGAAAAAACGATACCGGTTCTTCAGAAGGGCAAATTGCGTTATTCACACACAGAATAAACCACTTAACATTACACTTAAAGAAAAATCGTAAAGATTTTAATACAGAGCGTTCATTAGTTATGTTGGTAGGTAAACGTAAAAGTTTATTAGATTATCTTAAGAAAACAGAAATCAATAGATATCGTGCAATTATCAAAGAATTAGGAATTAGAAAATAATTCTTACAAAAAGAGGTGCTTAAACGCGCCTCTTTTTTATTTTAATCAAATTAAATTCTGAGACTAACAACATCAGAAAACACATAAAAAATCAGAGTTACCAACAATAATTCTGTATTTCCATTGCAACAACAGACAACAACACAACAACAAACAAATTAAAAATTAGAATTAAAATTTTATGATTCCAAAAGTATTTAGAGAGGTTATAGACCTTGGAGATGGAAGAACCATCTCATTAGAAACCGGTAAATTAGCAAAACAAGCACACGGTTCTGTTGTTGTTCAAATGGGTAAAGCAATGTTATTATGTACTGTAGTATCTAGCTATAAAGCTGGTACTGTAGACTTTTTACCATTAACTGTAGATTATAGAGAAAAATTTGCTGCCGCAGGACGTTATCCTGGAGGATTCTTTAAAAGAGAAGCAAGACCAAGTGATGGAGAAGTATTGACGATGCGTTTAGTAGACCGTGTTTTACGTCCATTATTTCCAAAAGATTATCATTCTGAAGTACAAGTGATGATTCAGTTAATGTCTCATGATGAAGATGTTATGCCAGATGCATTAGCAGGTTTAGCAGCTTCAGCAGCAATTCAATTATCAGATTTTCCTTTTGAATGCCCAATTTCTGAAGCACGTGTTGCTAGAGTAAATGGCGAGTTTGTAATAAACCCAACAAGAGCACAATTAGCAGAGTCTGACATCGATATGATGATTGGTGCTTCTGCAGATTCTGTAATGATGGTAGAAGGTGAAATGGATGAAATTTCTGAAGAAGAAATGGCAGATGCAATTAAATTTGCCCATGAAGCTATAAAAGTACAATGTGCTGCACAAGTTCGTTTGGCAGAAGCATTTGGTAAAAAAGAAACAAGAACTTACGAAGGTGAGAGAGAAGATGAAGCTTTGGCAATAAAAATAAATGACTTTTGTTACGACAAATGTTATGCAATTGCTAAAAAAGGAACTTCTAAAGCAGAACGTTCTGCTGCTTTTGACGAAGTAAAAGAAGCTTTAAAAGCTACATTTACCGAAGAAGAATTAGAAGATTACGGAGATTTAGTAGGTAAATACTTTAACAAATCTCAAAAAAATGCTGTTAGAGAGTTAACCTTAGCAGAAGGTTTGCGTTTAGATGGTAGAAAAACAGATGAAATTAGACCTATCTGGTGTGAAGTAGATTACTTACCATCTGTACACGGTTCTTCTATATTTACACGTGGAGAAACACAAGCATTAGCAACCGTAACTCTAGGTACATCTAGAGATGCAAATAAAATAGACATGCCATCTTACGAAGGCGAAGAAAACTTCTATTTACACTACAACTTCCCTCCTTTTTGTACAGGTGAAGCAAGACCTTTAAGAGGTACTTCACGTAGAGAAGTTGGGCATGGTAACTTAGCACAACGTGGTTTAAAAGGAATGATTCCTGCAGATTGCCCTTATACTGTAAGAGTAGTTTCTGAAGTATTAGAATCTAACGGTTCTTCTTCTATGGCAACTGTGTGTGCAGGTACAATGGCATTAATGGATGCAGGTGTTCAAATGACAAGACCAGTTTCTGGTATTGCTATGGGATTAATTTCTGACGGAGATCGTTACGCTGTTTTATCTGACATTTTAGGTGACGAAGATCATTTAGGTGATATGGATTTTAAAGTAACAGGTACTTCAGAAGGAATTACTGCTTGTCAAATGGATATTAAAGTAAAAGGTCTTTCTTATGAAATTTTAGTCAATGCACTAAAACAAGCAAGAAGTGGTCGTTTACATATTTTAGAGAAATTAACAGACACAATTACTACACCAAATGTAGAAGTGAAAGCGCATGCACCTAAAATGGTAAACAGACGTATCCCTAATGATATGATTGGTGCATTTATTGGACCAGGTGGTAAACACATTCAAGAATTACAAAAAGAGACTGGTACTACTATTGTAATTACTGAAGATGCTGTAACTGAAGAAGGAATTATTGAAATTCTTGGAACAGATCCTACAGGAATAGAGCAAGTAATTGCTAAAATAGAATCGATGTTATTTAAACCAACTGTTGGTAGCGCATACGAAGTTAAAGTAATTAAAATGTTAGATTTTGGTGCTGTTGTAGAATATGTAGAAGCACCAGGAAACGAAGTGTTATTACATGTTTCTGAATTGGCTTGGGAACGTACAGAAAATGTTACCGATGTAGTAAATATGGGTGATGTTTTTGATGTAAAATACTTCGGTTTAGACCCAAGAACTCGTAAAGAAAAAGTTTCTAGAAAAGCATTGTTACCAAAACCAGAAGGGTATGTAGCAAGACCACCAAGAGATGACAAACGCTCTGGAGGACGTGATAACAGATCTAGAGATAATCGTGGAAGAGATAACAGACGCGATGACAGAAAACCAAGAGAGCCTAAAACTGAAGAATAGTTTTATGTTTTGTTAAAATGTATAAAAATCGTCAAATATTTTGACGATTTTTTTTGTTTATAGGGTATTTGTAAAAAGCTTTTATTTTCTTTGTAAAATTATATGAAAACACACCATATCGCATATTTATCACTAGGAACAAACCAAGGAGATAAATTAAAAAATTTACAACAGGCAATTAACTTAATCGATGATAGTATAGGTAGAGTAGTAAGAATATCTTCTATCTATACCACACCATCTTGGGGATTTAAAGGAGAAGATTTTTTTAACATTTGCTTAAAAATAGCTACTTCTAAAAAACCTAAAAAGCTCATAAACTCATTATTAAAAATTGAAGATAATCTTGGTAGAAAAAGAACAAGTAGTAAAGAATATGAAAATAGAATTATAGATATTGATATTTTATTAATTGATAATGAAGTAATTTTTTCTGAAGAATTAATAGTACCGCACCCAAGAATGTTACAGAGAAAATTTGTTATGATACCTTTGTGTGAAATTGCGCCTAAAACAATACATCCTTTAGAAAAAAAAGAACTAATTAGTTGTTTAAAAAACTGTGAAGATAACTCAAAAATAGAAAAAATAAAAAATAAACTAGAAAGACCTATCTCAATTTCAGAAAAATACAACTACATAGCAATAGAAGGCAATATTGGAGCAGGTAAAACTACACTGGCAAAAATGATTTCAGAAGAATATAATGCTAAATTGGTCTTAGAACGTTTTGCAGACAACCCTTTTTTACCAAAATTTTATAGTGATAAAGAAAGATATGCCTTTCCTTTAGAGATGAGTTTTTTGGCAGATAGATATCAACAACTAACCGATGATTTATCGCAATTCGACTTATTTAAAAACTTTATAATATCAGATTATTATATTTTTAAATCTTTAATTTTTGCGCAAGTAACATTATCAAGTGAAGAGTTTGCTTTGTATCGAAAGATGTTTGATTTGATGTATAAAGAAATAACAAAACCAGATTTATACATCTACCTACATCAAGATACAAATCGACTTTTAAAAAATATTAAAAAAAGAGGCAGAGATTACGAGCAAAGTATTGAAGCTGAATATTTAGACAAAATACACAAAGGATATAAAAATTTTATTAGCTCAGAAAAAAACTTGAATACGTTAATAATAGATGTATCAGAAATAGATTTTGTTGATAGTTCAAGAGATTATAAACTAATAATCAGTAAAATAAAAGATTTTTTGTAAAAAATTAATAGATTGGCAAAAAAACCAGATTTCAAGAAAAAAAAGAATAAAATGAAAAGAATTATTTTTACAATCTTAATAGGTATTATAATTACACCTATGTCTTACGGTCAATTTACTACTGATGAGGTTACCTATGGTAATAGAATTAACTTAGAAAACAGTAATAGCTGGGCTATTGGGGCAGGTGTAAGTAATTTTATAATGCATGGTGATTTAAGATCTATAGGGTCTGGAGACGACACAAATTACTTTAACCTTGGTGGGTTTGTATATGTAGATAAAATGTTTAACCCTCTCTTAGGATTAGAGGTTAAGGGTTTTTACACAAAAATGTCTGGTGGAGCCCAATATTTTTCTACAACTGAAGATTATAGAATATTATATACTGGAAGTGCTTTGTTAAAAGACGAAATTTATTTTGAAGGTGCCGCTTATGGGGCAGAACTAAACTTAATTTTAAGTTTTACCAATCTTTATAAAACTAAAAACACAAAGTGGAATGCCGCTGGTTATTTTGGTGTAGGTTACCAACAATATGATTCTAGGCTATATGAAAGAGATTTAACAGGTACCCTACCAGATAATTTATTAGTAGATTTTGGTAAAAACCCTGCTAGAGAAGGTAACGACTTAGCTAGCTCTATCTATTTATCTGCACAGTTAGGTGTTAAAAGAAGGTTAAGCAAACGTTTAGATTTAGAATTTAGAACAGGTATTTACTTTAACTATGAAGACCATTTGGATGCTGCTATTTCTAACAAACAAGTATGGGAAACATTTTTTGTGTCAAGCGTTGGATTGGCATTTAAATTAGGAAAAAAGAAAGTATATAGCATTTGGAACGAACAAAATAGTGACGCTAATTCTTTTAAAATTATTGACACTGATAAAGATGGTGTAATGGACGAATTAGATATAGAACCAAACACTCCTGCAGGAATAATGGTCTACGGAAATGGTAAAGCTGTTGATGCTGATAAGGATGGTATACCAGATTATAAAGATAAATGTCCCTTAGGGTATGGTTCGTTAGAAAATGAAGGATGCCCTACATTAATAGATTCTGATGGAGACGGTGTTTTAGACGATAACGATCTATGCCCTTCTACAGTTGGTACAACAGAAAATAAAGGATGTCCAGAGCAAGAAGCTGCTAAACCAGAAAGTATTAATCAACAAATAGCAGTTTTAGCGACAAGTATTTATTTTGATACAAATAGCGATCGTTTAAAAAATATATCATACACAAATATTGATAATATTATTCGCCTAATGAAGAAAATACCAAATTCAAAATTTATTATTGAAGGCCATACAGATAATAGAAATAGTGATAGATTTAACTTATTATTATCTCAAAAAAGAGCTGAACAGGTTCGTAAATACATGATAAAATCTGGTATAAATATCGAACGACTAAAAGCTAAAGGTTATGGAGAAACTAGACCAAAATTCTCTAACGAAAATGCTGGAGGTAGACAATTAAATAGAAGGGTAGAAATTATAGCTACAGATGAGTTTTTTAATTAAAACCAATTTCCTTCAAAAAAAAAAGACGATCTAAATGATCGTCTTTTTTTTGCTTTAATAGCACTAAAAATTCTTTAGAAAAAATAAGAGTTACTTTTTTAACTTAAGGTTCTCTGCAAAGTAATCACAGAAATCTCTCATTGTAGCACTCATTTTTAAATCATCTGTGGCACGTTCAAAAGAATCTGCCATAGATACTAGTGTTTGATGATAAAACTGTTTCATTTCATCTATAGGCATGTCTTTTGTCCATAAATCCATACGCAAAGTATCTTTTTTCTTATGATCCCAAACAGATAGCATGATAGCTTTAGATGCTTCATCATTTATACCTCCATCTGCTGCAGTCCAAGAAATTTCTTCTGGCACTTTATTTTCATCTAAACTAATTTCGAAATTTATTTTTGATGTATGTTTTATCGACATTATTTTTTTGGCTTATATTTAGAGTGATTATATATGTATTCTGACTCTAAAGTTAATAACTTTTGCAAAGATACATCATTATTTTGCATAAACGAAGACACTATTTGAAGTCCAATCCAAGCACCTACTCTACCCGGAGAACTGATATCATTTTGTAAATAAAATTTAGAAAATGGACCTTGGTCTAAAAACCTTTTATCCAATTTTGAATCAGTACTAAATAAGATGTTTTTTTCAATAAAATACTTCCAAATATCAATTTCATTCTCTAATAACCAATCATATTTATCTTTAGAACACCCCATTTTATATTCATTAGAAACTTTCGGTAAATACGAATCTAACATATACATTTTTTTACCTTCATAAATCATTTTACTTATAAAAGTTCTGTGTAACTTTTTTAAAACCTGCTTATCTATGATAGAATTTGCAGCTTCAACTATAACATTCTCTTTCTTATTATTTTGTTTGATATAATCTGGGTAATCACTATAAAATGGATGCTCTTTTCCTAAAAAAACATCTAAAGAAACAAGTAATAAACTATCCGCATAAATAACCCGACTGCTGTAATCAATATTAGAAAGCATGGTAACAATATTTGGCGATTTAAATCTTGGGTTATAATATTTTATATGTTTAAAAAGATCTGTAAACGAAGCTTCAAAATCATCTATTTCTTTATATATTTTTTGAGTTTCATCATATAAAACCTGCTCATCAACATCATTTATTTTAAGTAAAGCAATGCTATCTGTAAATTCCGCAGGAAATAGATAAGGATATTTATTTTTCAACTTAGGTAAACTGTCTTTTGTTGCGGTATAAAAATCAACATCAAAACGATGTAAAGAAAATGAAACCGCTACATCTGAAACATTAATTTTTTCTGCTTCGGTAGATTGGCATGAACAAAACCCCAATAAAACACAAAAAACTACTATAAAAAATCTAATAAACATTGTATCTTGCTATTTGTAATAAGAAACGATAAAAATACTAAAATAGTTTATCAATGAAGACAGAAAAAGTAGCAGAACATATTATTGAATGGTTAAAAGAATATGCTAACAATGTACATATTAAGGGTTTTGTTGTAGGAGTTTCTGGCGGAATAGATTCTGCTGTAACGGCATCACTTTGTGCTAAAACAGGCTTATCTACTTTATGTGTAGAAATGCCAATTCATCAAGAAGAAAATCAAGTAAAAAGAGGGAGAGAATTAATTGATACTCTTAAAAATAAATACAAAAATGTAAATGCTACTAGTGTAAATTTAACTGCTACATTTGAGAGTTTTAAAACTACTGTTCCCACTTCAGATGATACTTCAAAAGTAAATTTATCTTTAGCCAACACAAGAGCAAGACTAAGAATGACTAGCTTATATTATTTAGCAGGTTTGCATGGGTATTTAGTTGTTGGCACAGGTAATAAAGTTGAAGATTTTGGTGTTGGGTTTTACACGAAATACGGTGATGGCGGTGTAGATTTAAGTCCGATTGCAGACTTAATGAAATCTGAAGTTTACCAACTAGGGTCATTTTTAGAAGTCCCAGAAAGCATCCAAAAAGCTGCACCAACAGATGGGTTGTTTGGTGATAGCAGAACTGATGAAGATCAATTAGGTGCTTCTTATGACGAATTAGAATGGGCTATGAAAATGCAAGATTCAAATAAAAATGAAGAAGATTTTGTTGGTAGAGAATTAGAGGTTTTTAAGATATATACTAAATTAAACACCATAAACCAACATAAAATGGTACCAATCCCTATTTGTATTATTCCAAACAAAATAAAATAAAAAATGCCTTTATAGAAATATAAAGGCATTTTATATTTTACAATAATTTAATTACAACATATTAACTGCAATCATCTTCTTTTTAATTCTAAGATAAGCTTTCTTTTTAGAGCCTTTAGAAATCTCGAAAGGCAATAAAATAAACAGTTGAATAATTTTTAAAATTTGTAGGGACTTTTTCATATTTTTTCTTTTTTAGCATTTGCAATTTACAAAAAAATAATAAAACACCTAATTTATAGTTCTAAGAAAAACACCCTATTACTATGGGGAAAAACTATACTACCCTATTTAACTTTTCAAAAAGCCTCATTTTAAGACTTGTATAATTTTTTATAACCTCTAAATCTAAAGACAAATCTTTACTTTTTTGAGCCTCTTGCATAAGTTCTTCAATTTTTTCACCAATTAAAACCCGTCTTAAATTATAAACTACGTCATTCACGTCTTTAGCTAAAACCTCTAATGCAGATTTAACCTCAATATTTTGACCTTCCCAATTACTTAATTGTCTATTTGGATTCTCTTTTTCCATTAAAATAGAAGTAACTACAGTAGCTATGTTGCTATTTTTATGGTTGATTAAACCATCTATATCTAATTTTTGAAGTTGATTGAGTTGATCTATAATTTCTGTGTAAATTTCTTGAAAAGTTGTATTAGAAAAAATAATTTCATCTTCATGCAGATGCACATAAATTTCTGCAGAAACAGTATTTACATACTTTCTAAGAGAAATCTCTTCTCGTCCTTCATCATCAACTTGCAATAATTCTTCTACAAATTCTACCTGCTCATTACCATATAAGAGTAAAATTTTAATAATCTCATTTTCTAAAATAGAAAGCTGATCTATTTTTTGTATTGCTGTTTGACCACCTTTTACCAAGCCCATTTGTGCTTGTTCTTGTTGCATAAAATATTCGGGTGGCGGTTGATTAGGATCTTCTGTTAACGGTTGAAATTTTTTAGCTGGTGTTTTACTTTTTTCTTGCAATTCTTTCTTTAACAACTGGGCTAGTTCGCTAAATAAAACACGTTCAGAAATATCCATAATTCTAGAACATTCTTGCACATAAACCTCTCTTTGTATGCCATCTGGTATTTTAGAAATACTGGTAACAATATCTCTAATTACTCCTGCTTTTTTTATAGGATCATTGTTAGAATCCTTTAACAAAAGAGAAACTTTAAAGTTGATAAAATCTTGGGCAGCAGCATCTAAATAGGCCTTTAACTCTGCCTCTGAGTGTGATTTAGCAAAACTATCCGGGTCTTCTCCGTCAGGAAATTGAACTACCTTAACGTTCATTCCTTGTTCTAAAATTAAATCGATACCACGAATAGAAGCTCTAACACCTGCTGCATCTCCATCAAAAAGAACCGTAATATTTTTAGTAAGCCTATTAACCAATCGAATCTGATCTGAAGTTAATGCTGTACCAGAAGAGGCAACTACATTTTCTACCCCAGACTGATTGAATGAAATTACATCTGTATACCCTTCTACAAGATAACAATTATCTTGTTTTGCGATCTCTTTTTTGGCTTGATAAATACCGTATAAAATTTTACTCTTATGGTAAATATCACTTTCAGGAGAATTTAAATACTTCGCTGCTTTTTTATCTGCTGTTAATATTCTTCCTCCAAAACCTAAAATTCTACCAGACATCGAGTGTATAGGAAACATAACTCGGCCTTTAAAACGATCGAATTGTTTATTTTCTTTTACAATTGTTAACCCTGTTGATGCTAAATATTTTAAATCGTAGCCTTTTGCTAAAGCGGCATTCGTAAAATTATCCCACTCATCAATACAATAACCTAACTCGAACTTTTTAATAATTTCGTTTGTAAAACCACGTTCTTTAAAATAAGACAACCCGATGGCTTTCCCTTTATTGGTGTTTAGCATAAGATTGTGAAAATAATCTTTGGCAAAAGTTGATACCAAAAACATACTTTCTCGCTCATTCATCTGTGCTTTTTCTTCAGATGATTGCTCTGTTTCTTCTATTTCTATATTGTATTTTTTTGCTAACCATCTTAGCGCTTCTGGATATGAATAGTGCTCATGTTCCATTAAAAATGATACCGAATTACCACCCTTTCCGGTAGAGAAATCTTTCCAGATCTGTTTTACTGGTGATACCATAAATGAAGGTGATTTTTCGTCTGTAAACGGACTTAACCCCTTAAAGTTACTACCTGCTTTTTTAAGCTGAACAAACTCACCAATAACCTCTTCTACTCTTGCTGATTCGAAAATACGGTCTATGGAACTTCTTGATATCATTTTTTATAAAATAGGAATTACAAATATAGTAAGAAGTTCTTTCAATAAAAATAAAGACCTCACAGGTTTTAAAAAACTGTGAGGTCTAGAAAGTATTTTTAAAAAAAACTTACTTTTAGCAAGCAATATACGTTAAGGATTAACGTCATTAGACTTTGCATAAGAAAAACTAAAGCCCGAACTAAAAGGAACGCAAAAAACTATGACGCTGCTTTTAACTTCTTTAAGGCTGTTTTAGTTAACTTTTCTTCAGCATATTTTTTGGTTATTATTAGCTCTTTTAAATCAGAACTTGGCAATTCAAACATAGCATCTGTAAATATAGCTTCACATAAAGAGCGTAATCCTCTTGCCCCTAATTTATATTCTACCGCTTTACCAACTATAAAATTTAATGCAGCTTCTTTAATTGTAAAAGTTACATCATCCATTTTAAACAACTTTGTATACTGTTTTATAATAGAGTTTTTAGGCTCTGTTAAAATAGCTCGCAAAGTCTTAGCATCTAAAGGATTCATATAACTTAAAACTGGTAAACGGCCAATTATTTCAGGTATTAAGCCAAAAGATTTTAAATCTAACGGAGTTATATACTGCAATAAGTTTTTTTCGTCTATTTTGTCATCATCTAAAGAAGCACCATAACCTACAGCTTGCATATTTAAACGCTTACTTATCATTCTATCGATACCAGAAAAAGCACCGCCAGCAATAAATAAAATATCTTTGGTGTTTACTTCTATAAATTTTTGTTCCGGATGTTTTCTACCTCCTTTAGGGGCTACATTAACTACAGAACCTTCTAGCAATTTTAAAAGCGCTTGCTGCACTCCCTCACCAGAAACATCTCTTGTAATAGATGGGTTGTCTCCTTTTCTTGCAATTTTATCTATTTCATCAATAAAAACAATCCCTCTTTCTGCTTTGTCTACATCGTAATCTGCCGCTTGTAAAAGTCTACTTAAAATACTTTCTACATCTTCACCAACATACCCTGCTTGTGTTAAAACAGTTGCATCTACAATCGAAAAAGGTACATTTAACATTTTAGCAATTGTTTTTGCTACCAAGGTTTTACCGGTTCCTGTTTCTCCTACTAAAACAATATTCGACTTTTCTATTTCTACATCATCAGTAGCGTCTTTTTCTTGTAATAAACGCTTGTAATGATTATATACAGCAACGGCCATTGCTCTTTTAGTTTCATCTTGACCAATGATATATTCGTCTAAAAAAGCCTTGATTTCTTTGGGCTTCTTTAACATTAAATCTTTAGAAATACCTGTTGTTTTTGCTTCAGAAACCTCTTCTTCTACAATACCGTGCGCTTGCTCTATACATTTATCGCAAATATGGGCATCCATACCAGCAATAAGCAAGTCTGTTTCTGCTTTTTTTCGTCCGCAAAACGAACATTCTAAATTCTCTTCTTTTGACATTAAATTTGGTTTTTGGTTGCTAGTTTGTAATTATTAGTAGAAACCAACAACTAAAAACCAACAACTATCAACTATTGCTTTCTTGCTAAAACTTCATCAATCATACCGTAAGATTTTGCTTCATCGGCTTTCATCCAATAATCTCTATCAGAATCTTTATGAACTTTTTCTACAGTTTGCCCAGAATGATTTGCAATAATAGCATACAACTCATCTTTTAACTTTAAAATTTCTCTAGTTGTAATTTCTATATCAGATGCTTGTCCTTGTGCACCTCCTAAAGGTTGATGAATCATAATTCTAGAGTGTGGCAATGCAGATCTTTTACCTTCTGCACCTGCACACATAAGCACAGCACCCATAGAAGCTGCCATACCTGTACAAATTGTTGCCACATCTGGCTTTATAAACTGCATGGTATCATAAATACCTAAACCTGCATATACGCCACCACCTGGCGAATTAATATAAATTGAGATGTCTTTATTTGCATCTACACTTTCTAAAAACAATAGTTGTGCCTGAATAACATTGGCTACTTGATCGTTTATACCTGTTCCTAAAAAGATAATTCTATCCATCATTAAACGAGAAAAAACATCCATTTGAGTAATATTCATTTGGCGTTCTTCCATAATATAAGGCGTTAAACTACTAGTAATTTTACCTAAATATGTACTGTTAATTCCTTGATGTTTTGTTGCGTATTTTTCGAACTCTTTTCCGTAATCCATTTTCGTGTTGCTGTTTTATGTTTATTACTGTAAATATAAGAACTATTTACTTACTATTTTATGGATATAGTTGCTAAAAAAACCTGAATTGTTAAATTCAGGTTTTGATATGATAGGCTTCTGATTTAAAAAAAATCAGCTTAGCAGACTATTATTTATAAACCTCTTTGATAAAATCTTCGTAAGAAAGTTCTTTTGATTTAAAACTCATGTTTTCTTTATAAAAAGTAAGTAATTTCTGACTAATTAATTGAGATTGTAACTTTTGAGCTTCTTCTTGATTTTGTAGAATTCTACCAGCAATATCATCCAATTCTTTTTCTTCTGGATTCATATTACCAAACTGAGCCATTTGCGTACGGATAAATCCTTTTGCATAATCTACCAACTCTTTGTAGTCTAATTTGATGTCATTATCTTTCATAATCTTTCCTTCGATTAATTGATAACGCAATCCTTTTTCAGACTTTTCAAATTCTGCATTTGCCTCTTCTTCAGTTAATTCTTTTTCGCCTGCAGTTCTTAACCATTTTTTTAAAAAACTAGCTGGTAAATCAAACTTTGTGTTTTCTACTAAATGCTCTGTAATTGCATTTAATAGTTGTTGATCTCCTTGCTGGTTAAACTGCTTTTCTGCATCTTCTTTTATTTTTTCTCTTAATTCTGTTACCGAACTAACAGAACCATCTACAAACAATTTATCAAATAACTCTTTGTCTAATTCTGCAGGGGTAGTTTCTGTAATTTCTTCTATTGTAAAAGAAACTGTAATCTCTAAATCTTTAGCAACTTCTGCAGAAATACCTAAAACAGGCTGTAACTTGTTATTGTCTTCAAATAATTTTTTGGTATCTAACTCAATTATATCACCAACTTTTGCACCAATTACTTTCTTTTCGTTCTTTTTACCTTTTAGGTCGCTTACTAAAAAAGAAGATTTTTTATTAATTTCACTCTCTTCATTAACAAAAGTACCGGTTACAGTTGCCTTTTCTGTTGCTACTTCTAAAGGGCTAACTTTACCGTATCTGTTTTGAATGTTTTTTACTTCTTCATCCAATAATTCTTTGGTAGCAACAATACTATATTGTGTTACTTTCTTTTTCGACTTAAGATCTACATCAAAAATAGGTGCTAAACCTAATTCGAATTCGAAAGAAAATACAGCTGCATCCCAATCGAAATCTTCTGTCATTCTAGGAATTGGATTTCCTAAAATATCTAATTTTTCTTCTGCTAAAAATTTATTTAAAGACTCTTGTAAAAGCTTGTTTACCTCATCTATCATAATAGATTTACCGTATTGCTTTTTAATCATACCCATTGGTACATGTCCTTTTCTAAAACCAGGAACATCTGCCTTTTTACGATAATCTGTTAACAATTTATCTACTTTTTTTTGATAATCATCTGCAACGATATCTACTTTTACAACTGCGTTTAACGCATCTACATTTTGTTTTGTAATCTTCATTTTTGTTCTATTATGCTTTAAAAAATCGAGTACAAAAATACACTTTTATTTGTTTAGAAACAAGACAATTAGCACCAAGAATAAAGACTTTTAAAAAGTACTTTTTATGCCTTAACACCTGGTTATAAACTTCTTGACTCTTTTTACCTTTTTTCTTCTTTTAATAATGAAAATAATGCCGATCTAAATATAGATAGTAAAATACTAAAAAACAGCGCTGTCCAGAAACCAGCAACTACAAAGCCGTCTACCAAACTGTCTGCTAATAAAATAATACAGGCATTAATTACAAAAATGAATAAGCCAAAAGTTACAATGGTGGCCGGTAGTGTAAAGAAAATTAACAACGGCCTAACGATCATGTTTAAGAAAGCAATAACGGCGGCTACAATAACTGCAGCAGCATACCCATTTACAGAAACACCTGGCAATATATTTGCTAAGACAATGACTGCTAATGCGGTTAATAAAATTTTTAATAGTGTTTTCATTTTTAATTCTTTTCACTAAAGAAAGCGAAAACTGTACCAAGATTAAAAATGGCAATTTTGTCAGTTTTCTATTTAAACTGAATTTAACTACAACTAATTTGCGTTAGGGATTGCAATGAAAAGCCCACAGGGAGAAACGACAGAGGACTTGTAACGAAAAGCCCGACCCTTTGGGGAACGCCCAAAAATTAATTACTCTTTTGCAGTTCTGTAGCCTTTTTTTCTAACTCTGCCTGAAACTCTTCCATAACAGGTTTTACAGTGCTATCTGGTATGTCTGACACTTTAATATACATTAAACCATCTACTGCATTGTTAAATTTTGGATCTACATTAAAAGCCACTAAACGAGCGTTTTGCTTAACGTATTTTTTTATTAAAACAGGTATTCTTAAAGCGCCTGGTTCTATTTCGTCGATAATTTTATCGAATTTTTGCATGTCGGCCTTAGTGGCATCAAAAACAAAATCTTTATCGCCATCTTTTAACTTTACCTTGTATTCTTTCTTCGGATGAATGTATTGCGCAATGTAAGGATCGTAATAATGAGACTTCATAAACTCGATCATTAATGATTTTGAAAAGTCTGAAAATTGATTGCTAATAGACACGCCACCCATTAGGTATTTATACTCAGGATAACGCAAAGTAACATGTACAATACCTTTCCATAACAGAAATAAAGGCATTGGTTTTTGCTGATACTCTCCGATAATAAATGCACGACCCATTTCTATGGTATTGCTCATCATTTGATGTAACTCTGGCTCGATACGAAACAACGTATGAATGTAAAAACCATCGACACCAAATTGTTTGTAAATTTCTTTTCCTAGCCCCATTCTATAGGCGCCTGCCAAACAGTTTGCTTCTCTATCCCAAAGTAACAAATGATGGTAATAGCTGTCAAAAGAATCTACATCTATTTCTTTGTTAGTACCCTCACCAACATCTCTAAAGGTAATTTCTCTTAAGCGACCAATTTCATGTAATAAGTTAGGTATTTGTTTCGCATTTGCAAAAAATACTTCATAATTTTTACTCTCTAGCAATCTTGCATCACTGGTTCTTAAAGCTGCAATTTCTTTAATAAATAAATTGGTATTTCTTTGTGCTGTAATTTTTTTAACAGGCTTTTTAATTTTAATCGTTTGAGTTGATATTAACTTGTTTGCCTTTTCGAAGGGATTGGCTAACATGTATGTCTTTTTTCTTATGAATTCGTAAAAAGAAGCAATTTCTTCATATTTATCTTGATCGGCAACAGAGATTGGCTTTCCGATTCTTACCTTAATAACTCTGCCTTTTTGAGACATTACTTCCGAAGGTAGTTTGGCGGTTCTTAAGGTATCTGATATTTTTGATAGTATGTAAAATAGCCTACTATTTTTTGCATGAAAGTAAATCGGAATTACTGGTACATTTGCCTTTTTAATAAGCTTAACCGCTCCGTCTTCCCAAGGTTTGTCTACTTTTAACTTACCGTCTTTATATGTAGATACTTCTCCTGCAGGAAAGATACCTAAAGGCATGCCTTGTTTTAAATGTAATAAAGCACTTTTTATACCTGCTATACTAGACTTTGCATCCTTTCTGTTTTCGAAAGGATTAACGGGCATAACATACGGTTTTAAAGGAGCTACTTTGTGTAGTAAAAAGTTGGCAATAATTTTATAATCGGCTCTTTTTTCTATTAATAATTTTAATAGTAAAACCCCATCTATACCACCTAAAGGATGATTAGAAACGGTTATAAAAGCACCTTCTTTTGGAATTCTTTTTAAGTCTTCTTCTGGAATTTCGAACTTTATATTACAGTCATCTAAAATTCCGTTTAAAAAATCTAAATCAGACTTTTCTTTGTTATTGTTATAAATTCTATTGATGGCAGAGATGCGCAACACCTTGATTAACAACCAACCCATAAAAGTTCCTAAAAAACCAAGCTTCTGTAAACCAATAACTTGCGATATCTCTTTAGAAGTAACTAACGCCATACATTATAATTAATACGAAATGCAAACATACTAAAAAATAAATATTGTACTCTTAATTAGATGCCAAAACTATTTGCATGGTTTCTTTATTTACTTGGGTTAAAAGCGAATTTCCTTTTGCCTCTATACTAGCAACTGCTTGCTCATCAAAATGACGAACAGTAAATAAATCTACCTCTTTTAAAACCTCTATTTTAAAGGTTGTTTTTAACTCTTTATAAAATGCCTCAAAATTATTAAACTTATCATCTATACAAACAGAAAAGCTAATTGCAGAGTTTTGAATTAGGTTTACTTTTAACTGATAATCATGTAGTTTTTTAAAGATAAAACTGATGTTATTTTCTACCATAAAAGAAAAATCTAAAGCAGAAATAGAAATTAAAATCTGGTTCTTTTTAACTATAAAACATGGAATACTAGGCACTAATCTGGTTCCTTTTGAAACTTTTGTACCAGTTACTTTCGGATTGATAAATGAACGCACCAATAACGGAATTTCTTTTCTCTCTAGCGGTTGTAATGTTTTAGGATGAATTACAGAAGCGCCATAAAATGCCATTTCAATTGCTTCTTCATAAGAAATTTGCTCTAATAAGGTAGTGTCTGAAAACACTCTTGGGTCTGCATTTAAAACCCCCGAAACATCTTTCCAGATTGTTACACTTTCTGCATTTAAGCAATAAGCAAAAATACCAGCGGTATAATCTGAACCTTCTCTACCTAAAGTTGTAGTATTTTCTGTGTCATTAGCTGCAATAAAACCTTGGGTAATATTTAATTTAGTATCCTCTACTTTACTAGTAATAAGCTCTTGCGTTAATTGCCAATCTACTTGTGCATCTCTATAGTTACTATCTGTTTTTATATAGTTACGTACATCAAACCAATTATTATTTAAACCTATTTTAGTTAAATAAGCACTTACAATTTTGGTTGAAAAAAGCTCACCGAAACAGATAATTTGATCGTACACATAATTATAACGTTGCGATGTATTTCTTGCTAAAAACCAACTTAACTCGCCCAAAAGAATGTCTATTTCTTTATAAATAGCATCTTCTTTATCAAACAAATCATGCATAATATTTTTATGAAAATCATCAATAGCACCTAATTTTTCTGGTAATTCTGATGTTTTATTGTAATACGCTTCTATTACATCTTCAAAAGCATTTGTAATTTTACCCATTGCAGAGATTACAACTAAGGTGCTTTCTGTACCTTCTGATTGTAATATGCTTGCTACATTTTTAATGCTTTTTGCATCTTTTACAGATGCGCCACCAAATTTAAAAATCTTCATTTTTAATTATTTTCAATAAATTTTGTTAAATTTTCTTTATTCATTTGTACCACAGACCAATCGTTTAGATAGGTTGCTCCTGTACTTTTATAAAAATCAATTGCATTTGTGTTCCAATCAATCACTTCCCAAGCAACTCTGTTATAATTATTATCTAATGCATATTTTAAAACCGCTGTATACAACGCTTTACCAGCACCTATTTTTTGCTTGCTTTGGGTTACAATTAAATCTTCTAAGTGTATGGTTCTGCCTTTCCAAGTAGAAAATCGCTCATAAAACAACGCAATTCCTATAATGTTAGATGCTTGCTCTGCAACAAAAACTTTAAATTTTGGCGATTCTGAAAAACCATCTCTAACTAAATCTGCAACCGTAATTTCTACCGCATCTGGTTCTTTTTCAAAAACTGCCAATTCGGTAATTAAAGCATGCACAGACTGCATGTCTTCTGGGGTTGCTAATCGTATAGAAAAACTCATTTTATAATTTTTGTTCAAAGATAGTTTTTTTGAAATCGACAAAAAATATTTAACTATTTTACACAGGTATTTTCTATTTGTTTAATTTTTTTGAATAAAAAATATTGTAGAATTCATAAATAAAAGAATAAATTATTATTAAAAAAAAGCGCTACGAAAACGGTGTAGTACTGTATTTTTTAGCATCTTTGTAGCTCAAATACAAAAAAATGCTACCCAAAAAACAAACTTTAGGCGAATTTATTATAGAAAATCAATCTTCTTTTAAATATAGCTCTGGCGAGTTATCTAGCCTTATTAACTCAATTCGTTTGGCTGCAAAAGTGGTAAATCACGAAGTAAATAAAGCAGGTCTTGTAGATATTATTGGTGCTTATGGCGATACAAATATTCAAGGAGAAGATCAGCAAAAACTAGATGTTTATGCAAATGATAAATTTATTCAAACCTTAACCCGAAGAAATATTGTTTGTGGCATAGCAAGTGAAGAAGAAGATAGTTTTATTTCGATAAACAGCATCGATGAAAATCATCAAAACAAATATGTTGTTTTAATAGATCCGTTAGATGGTTCATCTAATATTGATGTAAACGTTTCTGTAGGAACCATTTTTTCTATCTACAGAAGAGTTACTCCTGTGGGAACCCCTGTGCAATTAGAAGATTTTTTACAAAAAGGAAGTGAGCAAGTTGCTGCCGGATATGTTGTTTACGGTACTTCTACAATGTTAGTGTACACTACCGGAGATGGTGTAAATGGTTTTACTTTAAATCCTGCTATTGGTTCTTTTTACCTATCGCACCCTAATATGACTTTCCCCGAAGATGGAAATATATACTCTGTAAACGAAGGCAATTATTTTGATTTTCCTTTGGGAGTAAAAAAATACATAAAATACTGTCAGGAAGAAGAAGGAGACAGACCTTACACTAGTAGATATATTGGTTCTTTAGTGTCTGATTTTCATAGAAACATGATAAAAGGAGGCATTTATTTATACCCAAAAGGATCTAGAAATCCTAACGGTAAACTTCGTTTATTATACGAATGCAATCCGATGGCTTTTTTAGCTGAACAAGCAAATGGTAAATCTTCTGATGGCTATACCAGAACTTTAGATGTTGTTCCTAAAGAGCTACACCAAAGAGTACCGTTTATCTGCGGAAGTAAAAACATGGTAGAACAATTAGAAAAATTTATGCAAAAGTACGGCGAATAAGTCTTCTTTATACCATTATCAATTTTCACACCTAAAACCACTTGTAAAACAACTGTATAATTGTTAATTTTACAACTCGAAAAATAATATTAATTTTTAAAACATAAAAAATGGCTTTTAAATTACCAGAATTAGGATATGCTTATGATGCTCTAGAACCAAATATAGATGCAAGAACTATGGAAATTCACCATACAAAACATCATAATGGATACACTTCAAAATTAAATGCTGCAATTGCAGGTACAGACTTAGAAAATAAATCGATAGAAGATATTCTTACAAATTTAGACATGAGTAATGGTGCCGTTAGAAATAATGGTGGTGGTTTTTACAATCATTCTTTATTCTGGACAGTGATGAACCCGAATGATCGTGGGTATTTATCTGGCGATTTAAAAGATGCTATAGAAGCAGCATTTGGCTCTAAAGAGGCTTTTATAGAAGCTTTTTCTAACGCTGCTGCAACTCAGTTTGGATCTGGTTGGGCTTGGTTATGTGTTTTACCTGGTGGTAAAGTAGAAATTTGCGCAACACCAAACCAAGACAATCCTTTAATGCCAGGTGTTTCTTGTGGAGGAACTCCGATTTTAGGATTAGATGTATGGGAACATGCATATTACCTTAACTACCAAAACAGAAGACCAGATTATATTGATGCGTTTTTTAACGTAGTAAACTGGAACGAAGTTGAAAAGCGTTATGCAGCTGCAAAATAATATTCAATTTTAATTGATTTACAAAAGAGAACATTCTAAATAGAATGTTCTCTTTTTAATTTAAAGCAATAAATGGCTTTTCTAAACCCTAAATTATTTTTCAAATAAGTACCTTTGTTTACGTATTATGAATAAGAAAATTTTACTAAAAGACTTATCGGTTAAAGACTATAAAGAAACCTGGGAATTTCAGACGGAATTGTTACAAAGTATTGTTGATACCAAAATTAGCAATCGTAAAAATAATACCGATCATAAAACCGACAACCACTTTCTTTTTGTAGAACATCCGCATGTGTATACTTTGGGTAAAAGTGGCGATGTTAGTAATTTACTATTAAATGAAAAACAGCTTGAAGAAAAAGGCGCTACTTTTTATAAAATAAATCGAGGTGGCGATATTACTTATCATGGTCCTGGACAAATTGTTGGCTACCCAATTTTAGATTTAGAAAATTTTTTTACAGACATTCACAAATACCTTCGTTTCTTAGAAGAGGCTATTATTTTAACCATTGCAGAATATGGTTTAAAAGGCGAAAGAAGCAAAGGAGAAACAGGTGTTTGGTTAGATCCAGAGACCCCTTTTACACGTAAAATTTGTGCAATGGGCATTCGTTCTTCTCGCTGGGTTACTATGCATGGTTTTGCATTAAACACCAATGTTAACTTAGGTTATTTTGACCATATTATACCTTGTGGAATTAAAGGAAAAGCGGTTACTTCTATGCAGGCAGAGTTAGGCTATGAACTAGATTTAGAAGAAGTAAAGGCAAAAATATTAAAGCACTTTAAAGCATTATTTGAGGTTGATGAATTTATTAACTAAAGTAAAAAATTAGAACTTTTATAAACGATAGACTAAATTAACAGCACTATTTTTCTTCGTTAAAGTACACTTTATAGTATTTCATTTTTTTCTCTTCATCATAACATCTTTCTAAATATTTTGAAGCTGCCTCTGGTGCATCTACATCTAATTTTATGCTAATATTGGTATCTAATTTTATTTCTGTTTTTAACTTGCTCTTCTCTTTCTTTAAAACAACACCAGAAACATCAAAATTATTTCTAATCAATACATCGTTTAAATTTTCAAAGTGTTTTTTATACTCATCAAACTGTTGTTTGTGTTTTTCTTCACCAAAAACTTCATCTTTAAAAGTGGCATAGTCTACTGTTTCATTTTCTTTAAAATAATCTACAGTATTTGCTAAAAAATTACCTTGCTCTTGCATGCCTAATTCTGGTTTAATTACTTCTTCAGAAAATTCTTTACACATCTCTAAATAACTCTGAGTGTGTGAATTGTAATCGTCTGCAAGTTGTATACTTAAAAAATTTTTAATCCAATATTGTGCATCGTAATTGTTATTATCCACAGAAAAAACAACAGTACCTTCTGTATCTGATGTATTTAAAACCAAACAACCTTTGTCTATTCTTTTTGTAGAAATTCCTTTTTGTACCACCACATCCCAACTTTCATTATCGTCTAAATACGTTTGAAAAAAGTCGACCTTATTTTCTATTTTAAAAAAACCTACAGCTTCGGTTAACACATCTTTGTATTCTATCCCTTCAATAAAAACAACCAACACATCTCCGGTTTTTATTTGTGCCGAATTAGATTGCTCATACAAATGATTGACCATGTTTTTAGAATACTCTACAAAAGTTGTTTCGTCTTTAAAAATTTCTGATGCATAGTTGTTCATCTCATTTAAACGCACATTTGCATGATGCGAAAAACGATAACTCTGTGTAAGAGAACCAAAGGGTTTTAGTAGAAAATTTTTCATTAAATCGTAACTTTCTTGGTCGAAACGAATTAAATCTTCAGAAAAAACATTGCTTCCGCTATTGAATTTGTTAGCTACTTTATGTAAAATACATTTGGTAATCTCGGCTCTGGTCTTTTTAATCATTTTATAAAATTGAGATGGTAAAAATAGAAAAAGTTGTTGGCTATTATTCTAAAAGTTGGCAAAATATTTAGCCCTGATTGAACGGTCTGTTTGAGCTCTCCCGATTTTTATCGGGAAGCGAGTAGTAAAAGCAGGAAACAGCTTCTAAAAAAAATTACAATTTTAGTTTTATTTGCCCTGGTAAGAGCCTAAATGTTTTTCTGTGATAGGCTGTTGCACCAAATTTGCGAATGGCATTTCTGTGTTCTTTGGTAGGATATCCTTTGTTTTTTTGCCAATTATACTCAGGAAACTCTTGATGAATTTTAGTCATATACTCATCTCTGTAGGTTTTTGCCAACACAGATGCTGCGGCTATACTTAGGTACTTTGCGTCACCTTTTACGATGGTTTGATGCGGAATATCTTTATAATTTTTAAATTTATTACCATCTACAATAATGTATTCTGGTGTTATTTTTAAGGCTTCAATGGCACGATGCATGCCTGTTATAGAGGCTTGTAAAACATTTATTTTGTCTACTTCGTCTTGCCAAACAAAAGAAACGCCAAAAGCCAAGGCATTTTCTTCTATAATTGGCCTAAGCAAATTGCGTTTTTTTTCTGAAATTTGTTTAGAATCATTTAAAAGTGGATGTGAAAAATTTTCTGGTAAAATGACTGCTGCTGCCACAACTGGACCAGACAAACAACCTCGACCTGCCTCATCTGTACCTGCTTCTAACAAAAAACCACTGTAATTTAATTCTAACATTTTACAAAGAAAAGAAAAGTTTACTTAATATTTTTTATTTAAATAAATACTGTTTTTAATATTTAGAAAGCAGATTGTTAATTAACAATTTTCAGAGAAACTATTAACCAATATTTTAGTTAAATTATTTTACATTTGTAGCTAGAAATACTTTCTATGAATAAATTATTCTTTTTTTTATCTATCCTTTTATTTATTGTTGTAAACCAAACGTTTTCACAACAAGTAATTAAGCCTACTCAAAAAGGGAATGGATTTAATTCTTTAAATAATAGCGTAAATGATACGATAACAAATTCTGGCAGTATTAATGTAACACTATCTGGTACAACCAAGTACACAGACTATAAAATTTTCTCTCACCAAAGAGATACAACATATATCGATACTACTTTAAACATTAAAAAAGATTATAAATTCAACTATCTAAGAACCGATAATTTTGAATTGCTTGCCTTTCATAATCAGGGGCAAACTTTTAATAATCTTGGCTATAGTTTTAATGATATTAGTAATTATCCTGATATTGGATTTACAGCAAAACAGTTTAGCTTTTTAGACATAGAAGATATTAAATATTACGAAGTACCAACACCTACCACAGAAATAACCTATAGAACAGGCTTACAACAAGGGCAAGTTTTAGATGCTATTTTTACTCTAAATTTCTCGAAACGATTAAACGTTTCTTTATCTTACAAAGGTATTAGGTCTTTGGGAGCATATAGAAGGTCTTTAGCAAGTCATGGAAATTTTAGAGGTACTTTTCAATATAGAACTACAAACAATAGATATGAAATTAGAGGTCATGTAACCTCTCAAGATTTTTTTAACGAAGAAAGTGGTGGTCTACCTGATAGCGAGATAGAAAAATTTAAAAGTAATGACTCTAATTATACAAGCAGAGAACGTTTGGATGTAAATTTAACTGATGCTGAAAATAATTTTGAAGGCAAAAGAATTTATTTAGAACACAGCTACAAACTTTTTGCTAATAAAGACACCTTGGGTAATAAAGATTTTAGCAATCTAAAACTGGGTCATGTTTTTACCTATGAAACCAAACAATATAATTTTAGCCAAACCAATGCAAATACTAGTTTTTTTGGTGAAGAAAACAGGACTAATGCTAATGAAGATGCTGCAAAATATCAATTTTTAAACAACGAATTTAATCTAGAATTTAACTCTAAATATGTACTAGGTAAGATTAAAGCCAACATAAACCTGATTAATTACTCATATGGCTATGATACTATCTTAAATACCAACAACCTTATAAATAATACAAAATTAAAAAGCAATGTAATTTCTGCAGGGGCAAAATGGAATGCTAAAATTAAAAACTTTAAATTAAATGCTGTTGCAAACGTAACACCTGGTAATAGCAATTTAGGGGGCTCTTATTTAAAAGGAGAAGCCAGCTATAAAAAAGACAGTGTATTTAACATTAAAGCTAGTTTATTATTAAGCTCTAAAGCACCTAATTTTAACATGCAGCTTCATCAAAGTAACCACGATATTTACAATTGGGAAAATAATTTTAGCAAAGTAAACACAAGAAATTTAGGATTTGATATTGCTTCTAAATGGATAAATGCAGGAGTTAATTTCACAAATATAGACAATTACACTTATTTTGATGCTAACTATCAGCCACAACAATTTAATGATCAAATTACTTATTTAAAAGTAAAAGCCAATAAAGAGTTTAAGTATAAAAAAATAGCTATAGATAATACTGTAATGTATCAAAATGTAAGTAACGGAAGTAGTGTTTTTAGAGTACCCGAAATGGTTACCAGAAACACTTTTTACTATCAAGATTATTGGTTTAAAGGAAAACCGATGCTGGTTAATATTGGCGCTACTTTTAATTACTTTACCAAGTATAAAATGAATGCTTACAACCCATTACTTGCAGAATTCACTTTACAAGACAACCAAGAAATAGGCTTTGCATCTGTAGATGTTTTTTTTAATGCTCAAGTAAGAAGAACTCGTTTGTATTTTAAGATTGAAAACGTTACTTCTAGCTTTACAGAAAAAAATTATTTTTCTGCACCTAATTATCCGTACAGAGATTTTACCATACGTTTTGGTTTGGTATGGAACTGGTTTATTTAAATAATAACTTTTTTCACAATTTAAAAATAAATTATAATGAAAAATCAACTTAAAAATAATTGAAAACTTTTTCTAATTGCAAGTTTTACTTTAGGATTAGCGCCTTTTAACCCACCACATATTTGGGGTAAAATTCAATGGATTGCTGGCGGAAATGCTTTTACCGGAGCAAATAGTATGCAGTTTCAAGATTGGTTTGATGTGGCGATGCACGGTACCCCATGGGTTTTATTATTCCTTTCGGGAATATTAAACATCCCAAGAAAAAAATAAAACAATTCTTTATTTTTTTACCAATTGCTTAATTTTAATATTAAGAGCTGCAAAAAGTAAGGTTGTAAAAGGCGACAACCAGTTAAATATTGCATAAAAAAAGTACTCTCCTACACCAACACCTAACACTCCAGATTGATAAGCACCACAGGTATTCCAAGGAATTAAAACTGACGTTACTGTTCCTGAATCTTCTAGAGTTCTACTTAAATTTTCAGGAGCCAACCCTTTGTCTTCATAAGCTTTTTTAAACATTTTACCTGGTACAACAATGGCTAAGTATTGGTCTGATGCTGTAACGTTTAATGCTAAACAACTTGCAACTGTACTTGCAAATAAACCAAAAACAGAAGAAGCCAAACTTAACAACGCTTTACTAATAGTTGCCAAAGCACCAATGGCATCCATTACTCCACCAAAAACCATGGCACAAATAATTAACCAAATAGTCCCTAACATACCACTCATTCCACCCGCAGAAAACAAATCATTTAACTCTTTACTCGTAGTTTCTACTGCAGAATCTACCGTAATTGCATTCATAACCCCTTTATAAGCCGTTTTAAAATTTAAAACATCTGCTCCCGCAACATTTTGCACAATCTCTGGCTGCGCAATAATTGCTGTAACACCTGCTAACAAAGTTCCTATAAGTAACGCAATTAGAGGTTCTGTTTTTTTAATAATTAAAACAATCACTAAAACTGGTACAATAAATAACCAAGGCGAAATATTAAAGGCCGCATCAATTGCTGCTAGTTTGTCTGAAACATCTGGCGAACCAGTTGTTTCAATAGAGAAACCTATAATTAAAAATACCAAAAGAGTAACTATAATTGTCGGTATTGTAGTGATAGACATGTACTTAATATGCTCAAACAACTCTCCTCCAGCCATCGTTGGCGCTAGGTTTGTAGTATCTGATAGTGGCGACATTTTATCTCCAAAATAAGCCCCAGATAAAACTGCACCTGCAGTCATACCTGCAGAAATTCCTAAAGTATTTCCAATTCCTATTAAGGCAATTCCTACTGTCGCAGAGGTTGTCCAAGAACTTCCTGTGGCAATCGAAATAATAGCACAAATAACTACTGAAGCTGCCAAAAATATTGTCGGATTTAAAATTTGTAATCCATAATAAATCATTGAAGGTATAATGCCACTAATCAACCATGTTCCTGCCAAAGCACCAACCATCAATAAAATTAAAATTGCCCCTGTAGTAGATTTTAAGTTCTCTGCTACTTCCTCCATCATTTGTTTGTAGGATACTTCATTTCTAAAACCAACAATGGCTGCAACTGCTGCTCCAATTAACAACACAAACTGATTACTACCACTTAACGCATCATCTCCATAGACAAAAAATACATTAAAAAATAAAATAGCAACTAACACAAAAACTGGCACTAGTGCTTCTAAAATACTAAGTTCTTTATTCTCTATAATATTTTCGTCTTGTGGGTTTGTTGGGCTTATATTTTGACTTTCCATTGATTGTTAAATTTAGTACTGTAATGTTACGATTTTAAGTGAAGTTACGCAAATTGATAACTTGTTGAATTACAGAAAACATCTTTATATTTGTAGGTATGGATTCATTAACTCAGATTGTTTTAGGCGCTGCTTGTGGCGAATTGATACTTGGAAAGAAAATAGGCAACAAAGCGTTATTATTTGGCGCTATTGGTGGTACCATACCAGATTTAGATGTTTTTATAGGTAAAATTTTCTATGTAAATGAAATACAGGCAATGGCCTTTCATCGGGGTTTTATGCACTCCATTTTCTTTGCTATTTTGGGCACCTTTCTATTTGGCTGGCTTGCATTTAAGTTATACAATTCAGGTAAAAGGACACACACAAGTACTCTGAAAGATTGGCGCTTGTTGTTCTTTTGGTCCATTTTTACACATCCGTTACTAGACTGTTTTACACCTTACGGAACGCAATTATTTGCACCAATTTCTGATTATAGGGTTGCATTTAATAACATTTCGGTAGTAGATCCACTCTATACTGTTCCGTTTTTAATTTGTTTGATGGTCGTATTGTTTTTTAAACGAACAAATTCTAAAAGATTAAAATGGACAAAAGCAGGAATTTACATAAGTTCTTTTTACATGCTTTTTACCATTGGAAATAAATTGTATGTAGATGCTATTTTTAGAAAATCGTATGAAAAGGCAGGCCTTAAAATTGATCGTTTTTCTGCACAGCCTACCATATTAAACAATATCCTTTGGTATGCAGTAGCAGAAACTAAAGACAAATACCATATTACTTTTTATTCTTTATTTGATACAAGAAAAACCGCTGATACAATTATTTCTATTGATAAAAATCATGGTTTAATTGATATGACTGATAAAAACCTAAAAACTTTAGCTTGGTTTAGTAACAATTATTACAATATTTCTAAAAGCGAAAAAGAAGGGACTTATAAATATGTTGATTTGCGTTACCCGATGTTAAACCCAGAAGATCTAAACACTGCTCTTTTTAAATTTACCATTATCAATAAAAATAATGAGTGGGATATGTTACCTTTTCAAGGAAATCCGCCAAATAAAAAAGATTTCACAAAGTTTACAGAACGTTTTTGGGGTATTTAGCTCCTTTTTAAATTTGAACTACATTATTAATTTATTAAAAACAAAAAAGGCTAAAACAAAATGTTTTAGCCTTTTTTAATTGTACTAACTTTTAAAGTTACCTATGCTTTTGTTTTAACTACAAAAGAGATTTCCATTAAATCGTTGATAAACTTGTCTTTTAAAGCTGCATCAAACTTTTTAGAACTGTAAGTAATACCAAAATCTGTTCTGTCTACATTAAATTTTTCACTTGTAAAAGTTGTTACATTATCTACTGTTGCAATTGCTGCAGCTATTGTAATGCTTTTTGTAGTTTCTTTTAACGTTAAATTACCAGTTACATGTAATTTACCTTCTTTGTTTTCTACACTTGTAATTACAAATTTAGACGTTGGAAAAGCAGCAACATCGAAAAAGTCTGGAGAAGACAAATGTCCTTTTAATTTTCCGTTTCCTTCATTATCTGCAGGAATGTCTAAAACATTAATAGAAGTCATGTCTATTACAAACTCTCCACCAGTTAAAGATCCGTTGTCTAAAACTAAAGAACCTTCTTTTAACATAATGTCTCCATTATGAGTACCTGTTGGCTTAGAACCTAACCATGTAATTGTAGAACTTGCAACATCTACATTGTTAGTGCTTGCTACTTTTGCTACTTGTACAGCTTCTTTTACTTCTACTTTGTCTTTTTTGTTTTCTTTACAAGCAGTTAAAACTGTTGCAACTACTACTAATGATAAAATTATTTTCTTCATTTTATTTAAATTAATTGTTTGTAGAATTATTTTCCATGGCAAATATACACACTTTTTATTTTCCTTGGAAACTATTTTTTACTTTTTTAATAAAAAATTAACAACATGCGCTGCAGCTTGCAAGCCAAAAGCTGCTGGCATATAGCTAATAGTGCCATAATACGATTTTTTAAAATTGGTGCCGTCTGTAATTTTAACACTTGATGGTATTTGTACCTCATCAGAATATACAGCTTTTACACCTTTGTCTACTTTGCGTTCTTTTAAGCGTTTTCTTAACACTCTTGCCATGGTGCAATTTTTAGTTTTCGCTATGTCTTTTACTCTTATTTTAGTAGCATCTAACTTACCTCCTGCTCCCATAGAAGATATAATTTTAACTTTTTTTCTTCTTGCGGCAACTATTAAATTTATTTTTGGAGTAATAGAATCAATACAATCTAAGATATAATCAAACTCTTTAGTTACAATTTCGTAAGCTCTTTCTGGCGATAAAAACTCGGTAAAAACTGTTAGTTTTATTGCTGGATTAATATCTTTAATTCTTGTTGCCAAAACTTCTGTTTTTAATTGCCCTACAGTAGAATCTAACGCTGGTAATTGTCTGTTTTTGTTGGTTGCATCAAAAACATCACCATCTACTATTGTTAATTTACCCACACCTGCTCTGGCAATAAATTCAGCAGCATAACTGCCAACACCACCCAAACCTACTATTAAAATATTGGCGTTCTTTATTTTTTCTAATCCTTCTTTTTGCACTAACAATTCGGTACGTTCTAACCAACTCATCTTTTAAAAATCTTTGTAAAATTGTTTTTTATTTCTTTTTGAAGTGTAATAACTTCAATATTTTTTATAACCGCTAACTTTTGATATATCGATTGAATTTGAACTTCTGCAGTATCTGTTTCAAGAAAAATTGAGGAAATTGGTGTTTTAGAAACAACCTCTTCTAGTTTTATGGTATTGATAATTACTGCTCCGAAAGATAAAATCAGTTTGTTTTTAAGTAAACTTTCTGCGATGTGTACATTTTTATTAAAACCATGTAAGACCCAAGGCTGTGTTGGTTGTAACTCTTTTTTGAAAGCGATAACTTCCTGGTGACTTTTTACACAATGAATTAGTAATGGTTTTTTATATTTTTCTGAAAGTAAAATGTGTTGTCTAAATACTTTTTGTTGAAGCTCAAAATCTGTTTCTGTAAGTTTATCTAATCCACATTCACCAATAGCAAGACAATTTTTATGTTGTATTTTTTCTTCAATAATTAAAAATTCTTCATCAATTTTATTTTTATTGATAAACCAAGGATGTATTCCGATTGAAAATGGATTTGCAAAATTAGTAGCAGTTGGATACTTGTTTACAATAGAAAAAACATTTTTAACAGGTTTATTATTATTATGCGTATGAATATCAAAAAAGTCCATACAACTTACTCTTTATTTTTAGAATCGATACAAATTGTAACTGGTCCATCATTTAAAAGTTCTACTTTCATATCAGCACCAAACATACCTGTTTGCACTTTTTTGCCAATTTCTTTTTCAAGCGAAGCTACAAATGTTTCATACAAAGGGATTGCAATTTCGGGCTTGGCTGCTTTTATATAACTCGGCCTGTTGCCCTTTTTGGTAGCTGCATGTAGCGTAAACTGACTTACAACTATAACATCACCAGAAACCTCTTTTAAAGATAAATTCATTACCAAATTTTCATCATTAAAAATACGAAGGTTCGCAATTTTTCTTACCAAATAATCAATATCTTCTTGGGTATCTTCTGCAACAATACCTACTAAAACTAATAAACCTGTTTTAATTGCTGCAACTTTCTTTTGCTGAATCGTTACACTTGCTTTAGAAACTCTTTGAACAACAATTTTCATCTTTTATTCAGTATCATCTTCGTTCCAAACATCCGTTCTAAAATGCGAAGTTTCATCTTCACCTTCTAAGATTTGAAGATAACTTTTATAACGAGACCAAGAAACGCGTTCTTCTTCTAAAGCTTCTTTAACGGCACAATTGGGTTCTTTTGTGTGTATACAATTGTTAAACTTACAATCTTGTTTAAGGGCAAAAAATTCTGGGAAATAATCTCCCAACTCATGTTTATCAATATCTACAACACCAAAACCTTTAATACCTGGCGTGTCTATAATTCTAGCATTAAAAGGCAAATCGAACATTTCTGCAAAGGTAGTGGTGTGTTTTCCTTGGTTGTGCTGGTCGGAAATTTCTTTTGTTTTTAGGTTTAAATTGGGCGCTATTGCATTTACCAAAGTAGATTTTCCAACACCAGAATGACCGACAAACATAGATGTTTTGTCTGTCATGATTTCTTTTATTTCAGCTACATTTTTATTTTGAGTTGCAGAAACTTCTACACATCTATACCCAATAGCTTCGTATATATCTTTTAAATATAAAATTTCTGCACGCTCTTCAATTTCATAGGCGTCTATTTTATTAAAAACTAAAATAGTCTCTATTCTATAGGCTCTTGTAGACACTAAAAAACGATCTATAAAAGCAGTAAATGTTGGTGGATTATTTATGGTAATTAACAAAAAAACCTGATCTATGTTTGCTGCAATTACATGAGTTTGTTTAGACAGGTTTACAGATTTACGAACTATAAAATTATCTCGTTCTACAATGGTCTTTATCACCCCAATTTCTTCGTCTCCCTTTTTTTCTAAGTCAAAAACAACAGCATCGCCAACAGCAATTGGGTTGGTACTTTTAATTCCTTTAATTCTAAATTTTCCTTTAATTCTACAAGTATGAAAATTACCATCAGTAGATTTTACCAAATACGAACTTCCTGTAGATTTGTATACGATTCCTGTCATTAGTACAAAGATGCTGAATTTTATATAAATATAAGAATGTCAGTTTAAGTGATTTTCTATTTTTAATAATTTTGTAATTAAATTTTACTTTTAAATTCACTAAAATTCTATATAAACAAATAATAAAATCAAGTTTTAAAATTTAGAATTTTAATATTTTGATGAAAAAAAAACTATATTAGCTCATAAATTTAAAATATCATAATGAAAAAATTAATTACTCTTTTTACCCTTATTGTTTGTATATCTACTATTAAAGCACAAACAAAACTTTATGTTCATTCAGATGCTAAAACTTATGTTGCAAACACTAAAACAATTGCTATTTTACCATTAAATGTACAAGTTAAATTAAGACCTAAACAGTTAAAAGATTTTACCCCAGAACAAATAATTGATATGGGAAAAAACGAAGCTATAGATATACAAAATGCAATGTATACATGGTTTTTAACTAGAAAAAAAAGAGGGACATTATTAGTGGACGTTCAAAGCCCAAAAAGAACAAATGCTTTATTAAAAAAGAAAGGAATAGATATTCATTCTTATGATGAATATTTACCAAGTGAATTAGGTGAAATTTTAGGCGCAGATGCTATAATTACAGGATCTTATGAAACCTCTAAACCAATGTCCAATGGTGCTGCAATAGGACTTGCTGTTCTAACAGGTGGAATGTTTGCAACAAACAGCGCAACAATCAATATGGATATTACAAACACTTCGGATGATGAATTGGTGGTGAATTATCTTAAGAAAATAAAAGGAACTCTTGGTTCTGATGCACAAGATTTAATTAATGTTTTAATGAGAAAAGTGTCTAGAAGAATTCCTTACACAAAATAATATTTATTTTGTGTAATGTTCTAAAATAGAAATAGAAGTTAATAAAATACAAGGTAGTGATTTTTTATCACTGCCTTTTTTTTTAGAAAAAAAGGCAGCGAAAGCCTGACCAAGCTTTTTTGCTAGGGAATGCCAAAAAAAATACCTTCAAATTTTAAAAACTTGAAGGTATTTGTAAGAATATCAATTTATAAAACCGAAATAAATTCAGTAATACAATCTTATACGATTTTTATCCGTTGATAATTTTTTCTTGATGATTGATAGATTCTTGGTGAATTGCCTTGAACATTTTTAGTACAAACTCTTCACTTAATCCTTTACTTTCACCTTCTAAAATCATGTTTCCTAAAATTTCATTCCATCTTTTAGATTGTAAAACGGCTACATTTTTATCTTTTTTAAGTGCCCCAATCTGGTCTGCAATTTTCATTCGTTTTCCTAACGTTTCTAACAATTGATTATCGGCAACGTTAATTTGAGCACGTAAATTTTCTAAAGAACTTGTGTATTCTGCCTCAGAATTGGTTTCTTTTTTAATTTTTAAATCTACCATAATCTGCTTCAACTTTGCTGGCGTTACTTGTTGTGCAGCATCAGACCAAGCATTTTCTGGATCGAAATGTGTTTCGATCATCAACCCATCAAAATTTAAATCTAAAGCAGTCTGAGAAACTTCTTGAATCATTTCTCTGTTTCCTGTAATATGAGAAGGATCGCAGATTAAAGGCAAGTCTGGAAATTTATTTTGAAACTCAATTGCCAATTGCCATTCTGGTATGTTTCTGTATTTCGATTTTTCATATGTAGAAAAACCTCTATGAATGGCTCCTAAATTTTTAATTCCGGCAGTGTATAATCTTTCAATCCCACCTAACCATAAGGCTAAATCTGGATTTACAGGATTTTTAACCAACACAATTTTATCGGTTCCTTGCAATGCATCTGCAATTTCTTGCATTATAAATGGTGACACTGTAGAACGTGCACCAATCCATAATAAGTCTACATCATTTTCTAAGGCTAATTTTACATGCGCAGCATTTGCTACCTCTGTACAGGTTTTCATACCTGTTTCCTCTTTTACTTTTTTAAGCCATCTTAAACCAATTTCTCCAACACCTTCAAACATACCTGGTCTTGTTCTTGGTTTCCAAATTCCTGCTCTAAAATAGTTTACATCAGAATCTTTTAATTCGTGTGCAATTTTTAAAACCTGTTCTTCGGTTTCTGCACTACAAGGCCCTGCTATTACTAGTGGATGTTCTAATTTCATATCATCCAACCATGTTCTTAATTCTTTTGTATTCTTCATTTTTCTACTTGTTTTGGCGTTTATTTTATGCCGTTTAAAATTTGTTTAATATAATTTGTGTTCTCCATTTCGTTAAAAATTTCAGAGAAATTATCTTGTTGCATCAACTCTTTAAAATGTTGTAAATTGTTAATGTATTCTTCTAATGTTTCTATAACATTGTCTTTGTTTTGTTTAAAAATGGGTGTCCACATTGCCGGACTACTTTTTGCCAAACGAACGGTAGATTCGAAACCAGAACCTGCCATGTCAAAAATATCACGTTCGTTTTTCTCTTTATTTATGACAGTTTTACCTAACATAAATGCACTTATGTGAGAGAGGTGCGAAACATACGCAATATGTTTGTCATGCGATACGGCATCCATATATCTAATACGCATTCCAATAGCATTAAAAAGTGCCAACGCTTTTTCTTGCAACTTAAAAGTTGTTTTTTCTACTTCGCAAATAATATTCGTTTTCCCTTTGTATAAGCCAGAAATTGCAGCTGTTGGTCCAGATTTTTCTGTACCTGCAATAGGATGACATGCTAAAAAATTTCTTCTTTTTGGATGATGTTCAACGGCCTTACAAATTGCCTCTTTTGTTGAACCCGCATCTACCACCAAGCCATTATCTGATATTTTATCTAAAATAGTTGGTAATAATTTTACGGTTGCGTCTACAGGAATAGACACAATAACCAAATCTGCATTTTCTAAATCGTCTAAAGTGGCTTTTTTATCAATTAGATTCAATTCTAAAGCCTTGTTTAAGGTTTCGTCTTTTCTACTAATTCCGTGAATTACAACTTCTGGATTGTAGTTTTTTATGTCGATAGCAAAACTACCGCCAATTAAACCGACCCCAATCATGTATATATTTTTCATTTTCTGTTTGCTTTGTACTTTATGTTTTAGGAGATTTGCCTTTAGCTTAAAGCTTATTGCTTATAGCCTTGAAATTGCTTCTTTAATTACAGCTTCTGTTACACATAACGAAAACCTTATATATCCTTCTCCTTGAGAGCCAAAAATGGTTCCTGGTGTTATAAAAATGTCGTTGTCATACAAAATTGCATCTGTAACTGCTTCCGATTTTTTCCCTTCTGGTATTTTAGCCCAAACAAATAAACCTGTTGCATTTTTATCATACACTGCATCTAACTTATCTGCCAATTGCCAAACCAATGCTCTTCTGGCTTCATAAATTTTATTCTGTTCTACAAACCAAGCATCTGATAATTGCAACGCTTGTATGGCTCCTTTTTGAATGCCGTAAAACATACCAGAATCCATATTAGATTTTACTTTTAAAATTTCTGTAATAAAATCTTCGTTTCCTAAAACCATTCCTACACGCCAACCTGCCATGTTAAAAGTTTTACTTAAAGAATTTAATTCTAAAGCAATGTCTTTTGCACCATCAACTTGTAAAATACTAATAGGATTATCGTTTAAAATAAAACTATACGGATTGTCATTGATAATTAAAATATTGTATTTTTTTCCGAATGCAATCAGCTTTTTAAAGGTTTCTAAAGTAGCATTTGTTCCTGTTGGCATATGCGGATAATTAACCCACATTATTTTTACAGCACTTAAATCTTGCGCTTCTAATTCCTTAAAATTTGGTTGCCAATTATTTGCTGCATCTAAATTATAAAAAAGCGGTTCAGCACCTACTAACTTTGTTACAGAAGTATAGGTTGGATACCCTGGATTAGGAATTAATACTTGATCTCCTTCGTTTAAAAAAGCCATAGAAATATGCATTATCCCCTCTTTGCTTCCCATAAGAGGTAAAATCTCTGTTTCAGAATTTGCACCTACAGAAAACTTGTTTTTGTAAAAAGTTGCAATGGCAGTCCTTAACTCTGGTAACCCTTGATAGGATTGATACTTATGAGCAGAAGCATCTCCTAAACTAGTAGAAATTGCCTCAATTACTGTTGCTGGCGGTTGCAAATCTGGCGAACCGATTCCCATATTAATTATTGGTTTTCCTGCAGCAACTAAACCACGTACTTCTCTTAATTTTTTAGAGAAATAGTATTCTTTTACGGTCTCTAACCTTTTCGCGGGTTTAATCATTATTCCTTCCGTTTTTATAGGTTCCTAAAATTTTAAATTCTTCTGCCATGATCTCTAAGATTGCAATGGCTTTTTGATACTCTTTAAAGTCATCAAAAGTAACATCTACAAAAAACGAGTATTTCCAAGGTGTTTCTATAACTGGCAACGATTGTATTTTGGTTAAATTCATTTTACAATCGCTTAACACATTTAAAATTGCCGCCAAACTACCTCTTTTATGATTTAATTGAAATTTTAAAGAAGCCTTGTTAACACTTGTGTCTGTTTCTGGCTTGTTTGTTTGCACAATTACAAAGCGCGTTGCATTGTCTTTTATCGTTTGTATGTCATCTTCAATTACATCCAAACCAAATATCTCTGCCGCTATTTTTGGAGCTATTGCAGCAATACCTGTTAAATTTTCTTTGGCAATTCTTTTGGCAACTTCTGCAGTATCTACATCTTCTACCATTTTAATATGCGGATGTTTTTTAAAAAACGCTTTGCATTGTAACAACGCCATCGGATGCGACCAAACTTCTTTAATATCCTTTATTTGTTGGCCCTTTAATGCCATTAAATGATGGTGAATATTTAAATACTCTTCGTCTATAATATGTAAATTATTACTATCAATTAAGGCATAATTGGGTATAATAGAACCTGCAATGGTGTTTTCTAAGGCCATTACTCCAAATGTTGCAGAACCTTCTAATAACTTTTGCACCAAGGCATCAAAAGACATACACTCTATCAACTGAATGTTACTGCCGTAAAAGTTGAGTGCAACTTTATGATGATTAGAGCCTTCTGCTCCCTGTATAGCGATAATTTTGTTCATGTATTTTCAAAAAAAAAGTCCCGAATTATATTCGAGACTTTATATACTTAATATGTTTTTAGGAACACAATACAAAGCCTCTTCTCTTACTAAAGAAGTAAAAATAGAAACGTGTAAAATAGTTCTGTAACATTTGTTTATTTTAATTGTAAGAAGCAAATCTAAAGAATAAATTGAAATAAACAAATTATAGAACATTATTTATAAATAAAATAACAGATTATTAAAATAATCCTAAAATAATACACATATAATTATGTAATTATCTTATCGCTATAACATTTAAAATCATATTCTAAATTTCAAACCATCTTTCTACCAACTCTTTTTCAATTGGCGCAACTGTTTTGTGAATAAAATCGTTTTTAATAGGATCGTATTCATAATCAATAGCCCAATCTTTTATATGAATAGAAAGTTCTTTTAAAGAATTACAGATAAAAGAAAGTTCTTTATTTGTAACCGTTGGATGCAAGGACAAACGCACCCATCCTGGCTTTTTGGTATTGCACCCGTGTAAAATTTCATCTTTAATTTTATTAGAGGTCTCTTGGTCTACGTTTAATAAAAAATGTCCGTAAGTACCTGCACAAGAACAACCGCCTCTGGTTTGTATCCCAAAACGATCGTTTAATAACTTTACCACTAAATTAAAGTGGTACTCTTCAAAATAAAAAGAAAAAATACTCAATCGTTTTTTATGATTTGGTGCCAAAATGACTACACCAGGCAAGTTTTCTAATGTCTTAAAAACAACTTTATTAATTTCTTCTTCTCTTTGTTCGATATTATTAACACCCATCTTTTCTTTTAACTGAATAGAAAGTGCCACTCTAATTGTCTGTAAAAAGGCTGGCGTACCACCATCTTCTCTAGTTTCTACATCATCAAAATAATCATGCTGCCCCCAAGGATTTGTATAACTTACCGTTCCGCCACCAGGGTTATCTGGTATGGTATTTTTATATAATTTCTTGTTAAAAACCAAAACACCTGCACTACCTGGCCCTCCTAAAAACTTATGCGGAGAGAAGAAAATAGCATCTAAATACTCATCTTTATTTGCTGGATGCATATCTATTGAAACATAAGGCGCACAACAAGCAAAATCTACAAAACACAAACCATTGTACTTATGTATTAATTTTGCTACCTGATGATAAGGTGTTTTTATACCGGTAACATTAGAGCAAGAAGTAATTGCCGCTATTTTTATTTTTCTATCTTGATGATTTACAATACACTTTTCAAATGTTTTTAAACACACCAACCCTTCGTTATTACAAGGCACTACCTCTACATCTGCAATGGTCTCTAACCAAGATGTTTGGTTCGAGTGATGCTCCATATGACTTACAAAAACAATTGGCCTTAAATCGTCTGGTATTGTTGTATGATCTTTTAAATTCTCGGAAACTTTTAAACCTAAAATTCTTTGAAATTTATTAACAACACCTGTCATACCAGAGCCAGAAGTAATTAAAACATCATTCTCATTTGCATTTACATGCGCTTTAATAATTTGCCTAGCTTTATGATAAGCCAATGTCATTGCGGCTCCAGAAGTAGCAGTTTCTGTATGTGTATTGGCTACAAAAGGCCCAAACTGATACAACATTTTATCTTCTACAAAACTATGCAATCGTCCACTAGCTGTCCAATCTGTGTAAATTAGATTTTGAGTACCGTAAGGAGATTCAAAAGTTTTATCAATTCCAATAATCTGTTTTCTAAATTGATGAAAATAACTTTCTAAATCTAACTTTTCTATATTTTCTTTTGATGAAGCCATATCTATAAAACGTTAATCAATGTTGAGTAATTATTTAAAATTAGAAATCCCTGTTTTAAGCCAATTGTAATAATCATCTACATCTGGTATATAAGCTACTGGCCTATTCAAAGGCTCTTCATTATGATTTAACAACACATAAAAAGGTTGTGTATTTGTCTGATACTTTATGGTTTGTAATTCACTCCACTTCTGACCTATATACTTTAATTTTTTACCTGGTTTTAATTTAGATTCAGTAATTTCTGCTTCTTTTAACGGTCGTTTATCATCAACATATAAAGAAATTAAAACTACATCATTTTTAATTACATGTAAAACAGTTGGCTTAACCCAAACATTTTGCTCCATTTTTCTACAATTTACACAAGCGTGACCTGTAAAATCTAACAGAACAGGTTTTCCTATTTTTTTTGCATATTCCATGCCTTTATCATAATCATTAAATGCCAAAATATTATGTGGCGCCATTAAATGAGCTCCTTCAGGAATTGAAGTATTTAAAGTTGTTTTTCCATTTGATGAATTTGTAAATCCTACCCCATACGGCGACTCGCTATAATGCTGTGGTGGTGGAAAAGCACTAATAATATTTAGCGGTGCACCCCACAAACCAGGAATCATATAAATGGTAAATGTTAAAGAAACTAAGCCCAAAAACAACCTACCAACAGAAATATGTTTTAAGGGTGTATCATGTGGTAATTGTATTTTACCAAAAAGATAAACTGATAAAACACCAAAAATAGCAATCCAAATGGCAATGAAAACTTCTCTTTCTAAAAGATGAAGTTGTAAAACCAAATCTACATTTGATAAAAATTTAAAAGCCAAGGCTAACTCTAAAAACCCTAAAACAACTTTTACCGTATTTAACCAACCGCCAGATTTTGGTAATGAATTTAACCAACCCGGAAAAGCAGCAAATAAGGCAAACGGCAATGCTATTGCTGTAGAAAAACCTAACATGCTAACTATTGGGGCTACTCTTTCGCCAGTGGTTGCCGCAGCTACTAATGCAGAACCAACTAACGGACCTGTACAAGAAAAAGAAACAATTGCCAATGCTAATGCCATAAAGAAAATACCTATATAGCCTCCCTTGTCTGCTTTTGAATCTATTTTTGTACCCCAAGAACTTGGTAAAACAAGTTCGAAAGCACCTAAAAAAGATGCTGCAAAAAATACTAGTAATAGAAAGAAAAGAAGGTTGAACCAAATATTAGTAGACAAGGCATTTAAGGCAGATGGGCCAAAAATAGCACTAACAGCTAAACCAATTACAACATAGATTATTATAATAGAAAACCCAAAAAAAATGGCATTTCTAATACCGATTGCTTTTGTTTTACTCTGTTTTGTAAAAAAACTAACCGTCATTGGTATCATTGGAAAAACACACGGTGTTAGCAAAGCCGCTAACCCAGCAAAGAAGCTTAATAGAAATAATGACAATAAATCTGAATTTTCATTCTCCTGAGCGGTATGATCTAATGCTATAGACAAATTACTTTTTTCTGAAGACTTACTATTTTCTTTATTTGCCTTTATTTTAAGGTCGAAAACTAAATCTACCTCTGTTGGTGACAAACACTTGGTGTCATCACAAACCATAAATTCTACAACTGCATTTACCGTTTCAATGTCTTTTAAGACCTTTATTTTCTGCTTAAAAACAGTCTTTTTTTCAAAGAATTTAATTTTCATTTGAAAAACAGCATCATCTACCACAATGCCATTTTCTTCTTGTGTTTTACCTTCTAATAAAAAACTTCCCTGACTTGAATCAAAAGAAAAAGAAGTAGGTATCGGTCCATCTTGCGGAACCTCTTGTGCATACAAATGCCAACCTTCTTCTATAATTGCTTCTGAAACTAAAACAAAGGTACTGTCTGATAGTTTTTCTACGGAAGTAGACCATGTAATTGGGTCTTCCATCTGAGAAAACACATTTAGACTACTAATAAAAATAAAAAGTGATAATAAATACTTCATACTAATTTCTTAAATAGTAACAACTCTTTTAAATTAAACAGTTATTTTGTCTCAAAGATACTTAATAAAGAAGATAAAATAAAGGGCTTTTAATTAAATTCAAATTCTAATAAAATAGCTTGTAAAACAAAAAAAGCATCTCATAAATGAGATGCTTTTTGCGGTCTGGACGGGACTCGAACCCGCGACCCCCTGCGTGACAGGCAGGTATTCTAACCAGCTGAACTACCAGACCGTTGCTCTTAGCGGATGCAAATATAGTATAGATTTTGATATCTGCAAACTTATATTGAAAAAAAATCAGAATTTTATCTAATTAACAACCAATTCTTAGAAAAAAACAATAAAAAAGAAAGCATATTTACGCTAAACACTTACTTACCAGATTATTAAAAATTACGTTATAAAATTATTATTTTTTGCTTATTTTAATAAATAAAAAAAAGGTTTAGCAATCGCTAAACCTTTTTTTTATACTAAAGGTTAAAAACCACTAAATAGCAGCATCAATTTTATCTGTATATGTTTTTTTAGGTGCTACACCCACTTGCTTATCTACCACTTCTCCGTTTTTAAATACTAAAACAGTTGGTATGTTTCTTACACCATACTTTGCAGCAAATTCTTGGTTTGCATCTACATCTATTTTACCTACAACAGCTTTACCATCGTATTCTGTATGAATTTCATCTACAATTGGTCCAACCATTCTACAAGGTCCGCACCATGCTGCCCAGAAATCTACCAATACTGGCTTGTCTGATTTTAATACTACTTCTTCGAAATTTGCGTCTGTGATTTCTAATGCCATTTTATATGTTTTAAATTATTGATATCTATTTAAGTCTTCAAAAGTAAACAAATTATTTAAGTTCGATATTTTTAAAAAATTACTTTTTACTATTTATCTATCAATTGTATTTATTGTTAGCATATAAGAGACTAGCTGTTTAAATATATTTCTGTTGGCTACAGAGGTGCGTTAGGGATTGAAACGACATCCTTTTTAAGTAACAATAAGATGATATTTGCTAATTAATAGCGCAATTAGTTTTATTGTTACCTAAAAAGATATAGTGGAAAGCCCGCTCGAAAGCCCAAAAAATTAAAACAATTCTTTTGCAATTGCCTGTATATTATCGCTTTTACCCATAGAATAATAATGTAAAAACGGCACACCAGCTGCCAACAACTCTTTAGATTGCTGTATGGCAAACTCTACACCAACTTGCCTAACAGCTGCGTTAGTTGAGCATTTTTCTACCTCATTTATTAAATTTTCTGGAATATCTATTCTAAAAACCTGTGGCAATAATTGCAAATGACGCTTAACTGCCAAAGGTTTAATTCCGGGAATAATAGGCACCGTAATTCCTATTTCTCTGGCTGCTTTTACAAACTCGAAATACTTATTATTATCAAAAAACATCTGTGTAACCACATAATCGGCACCAGCAGCTACTTTTTCTTTTAACCTTTTTAAATCGGTTTGCAAAGAAGGCGCCTCTAAATGTTTCTCTGGATACCCAGCTACACCAATACAAAAATCGGTTTTATGATCGGTTTCTATAACATCATGCAAATATTTACCAGAGTTTAAACCCTGAATTTGAGCAACCAAATCGCTGGCATATTGATGCCCGTTTTTACTTGGTTCAAAATACTTTTGATGACTCATAGCATCTCCTCTTAACGCCATTACATTGTCGATGCCTAAATAATGGCAATCTACTAAAAGGTATTCTGTTTCCTCTTTTGTAAAACCTCCACACAATACATGCGGCACCGTATCTACATTGTATTTGTGCTTTATGGCGGCGCAAATTCCTAAAGTACCAGGACGCATTCTTGTTAGTTTTCTATCTAACAAACCCGATTTTTCTACATACACAAACTCTTCTCTAGAGGTGGTTACATCTATAAACGGAGGCTTAAACTCCATTAAAGGATCTATACTATTGTACAATTCCTGAATGTTATTCCCTTTTTTAGGCGGAATAATTTCGAAAGAAAATAATGTTTTTCCGTTTGCTTTTTTTATGTGATCTGTAATTTTCATGTATGCTGAATTTATTTCAGTAACTATTAATATGTATTTTATTTTGGGCGTTTCCTAAAAAGGTCGCGCTTTACGTTGTATCTTTTTTTCGTTCCTCTAAAAAGGATGCCACTTCAATCGCTAACGCATCCTACTAAGCAACTTGTTTATTAGATTAAACCTTGTGTCATGTTTAACAAAACAACCACTTTTTACGCTTGTAATCACAAATTATTACCTATTTCAATACCAACCGTAAACTTACTCTGTTAATTAGACCTCACAGGTTTTAAAAACCTGTGAGGTCTCTTCTTTAATTTTCAGCAAGTGTAGGATGCAACCACTTTCTTGCCTTTTCTTTTGTAATTCCTTTTCTTGTTGCAAAATCTGTTACTTGATCATCGGTAATTTTACCCAAGCCAAAATACTTGGCTTCTTTGTTGGCAAAATAATAACCAGAAACAGCTGCTGCTGGCCACATGGCTAAACTTTCTGTTAAGGTAACTCCTATCTGTTTTTCAACCTCTAAAAGAGACCAAATGGTTTCTTTTTCTAAATGATCTGGACATGCAGGATAACCTGGTGCCGGTCTTATGCCTTTGTAACTTTCTTTAATTAAATCGTCGTTTGTTAAAATTTCATCTGCAGCATATCCCCAATGTTTGGTTCTAATTTGTTTGTGCAAATACTCTGCAAAAGCTTCTGCAAATCGATCTGCAATGGCTTGTGCCATAATTGCATTGTAATCGTCTTCTTTTGCCTTGTAACTATCTGCCAACTCTTGTGCCCCAAAAATAGCCACACAAAAAGCACCCATATAATCTGTTTTTCCAGTTTCTTTTGGTGCTATAAAATCTGCTAATGCATGGTTTGGTATTCCTTCTCGTTTACTTAATTGCTGACGTAATGTTCTAAAAATAGCAATTTCTTCTCCTTTTTTCTGAACAGAAATATCATCTTCATTGATTGAATTTGCTTCAAAAAGACCAAAAATTGCCTTGGGTTTTAACGATTGATTCGCAATAATTTCTTCAATCATTACTTGTGCCTCTTTATACATAATGGTTGCTTGTTCACCAACCACAGGATCTGTTAAAATATCCGGAAATTTACCATGCAAATCCCAACTTCTAAAAAACGGACTCCAATCTATAAAAGGCACTAATTCTTTTAAACTCAATTGCTCTAAAGTTTGTATGCCCAATTCTTTTGGTTTTACTATTTCTGATGCTTCCCAATCAATTTTATACTTTCGCTTACGAGCTTCAGCTATAGAAATATATGCTTTTTCTTTTCCTCGTTTTAAAAACTTGGTTCTAAACTCATCATAATCTTTCTTCAACTTTGCAACATATTCGTTAGATGATTTCTTGTTTAACAAATCGCCCACAACCGTTACTGCTCTAGAAGCATCATTTACATGCACCACCGCATTTTTATATTGTGTATCTATCTTAACTGCTGTGTGCGCCTTAGAGGTTGTTGCACCACCAATTAGTAACGGAACAGTAAAGTTTTGACGTTCCATTTCTTTAGCCAAATACACCATTTCATCTAACGAAGGCGTTATCAATCCGCTTAGACCAATAACATCTACATTTTCTTTTTTAGCAGTTTCAATAATTTTTTCTGGCGGAACCATCACTCCTAAATCTACAATTTCATAGTTATTACATCCTAAAACTACAGAAACAATATTTTTACCAATATCGTGCACATCGCCTTTTACTGTTGCCATTAAAATTTTACCCAAAGTTCTTTGCTCGTCTCCTTTTTCAGCTTCAATAAACGGATTTAAATATCCTACCGCCTTTTTCATTACTCGAGCAGATTTTACAACCTGTGGTAAAAACATTTTTCCGGCTCCAAACAAATCTCCAACCACATTCATACCAGCCATTAAATTCCCTTCAATAACTTCTATTGGCGCAGCTGCTTGTACTCTTGCTTCTTCTACATCTTCTATAATAAACGCATCTATTCCTTTAACCAAAGCGTGTGTAATTCTGTCTTGCAAGGTGTTTTCTCTCCAAGATAAATCTACACCTGCTTCTTTTTTAGACCCTTTTACCGTTTCTGCAAAATCTAACAATCGCTCTGTTGCATCTTCTCTTCTATCTAAAATTACATCTTCTACATGTTCTAATAAATCTTTCGGAATGTCATCATAGACCTCTAACAAAGCAGGGTTTACAATACCAATATTCATTCCAGCCTGAATGGCGTGGTATAAGAAAACCGAATGCATTGCTTCTCGAACACCATCATTTCCTCTAAAAGAAAAAGACACGTTACTTACACCTCCACTAACAGAAACGTTTTCTAAATTTTGCCTTACCCATCTTGTAGCTTCAATAAAATCTACAGCATTTTTTCTATGTTCATCCATTCCTGTGGCTACAGGAAAAATATTTAAATCGAAAATGATGTCTTCACTTGGAAAACCAACTTTATTTACCAAAACATCATAAGAGCGTTTAGCAATCTCAATACGTCTCTTGTAATCATCTGCTTGTCCAACTTCATCAAAAGCCATTACAATTACTGCCGCTCCGTATCTTTTTATTTGTTTTGCTTCCCAAATAAATTTTTCTTCTCCTTCTTTTAAAGAGATAGAGTTTACAACACATTTGCCTTGCACCACCTGTAAACCAGCTTCAATAATTTCCCATTTAGAGCTATCGATCATAATAGGAACTCTACAAATATCTGGCTCTGCTGCAATTAAATTTAGAAAACGAACCATGGCTTGCTTGCCATCTATTAAACCGTCATCAAAATTAATATCTATAATTTGTGCGCCACCATCTACTTGATGTCTTGCAATCGCAAGCGCCTCATCAAATTTTTCTTCTTTTATAAGGCGTAAAAACTTACGAGAACCTGCAACATTTGTTCGCTCTCCAACATTTATAAAATTGCTGTTTTCGTTAAGAATCAGAGGTTCTAACCCAGAAAGTTTCATAAACTTTCTTTGTTTTATAGTTGTTGGTTCTTGGTTGTTGGTCCTACTCATACTTTATAACTTCTTGTAATAATTAATAAAACCATTTAACAATTTTTTATTTGAAATCACTTTTTCTAAAATATTTTTTAATGCTATTTCTGATATATAACCTAAATCGAAAGATAAATACAACTGTGTTTCTACTTCTTGTAAAGACCCTTTAGCTATGTATAAAAAATGAATCGTTTCTTTATTGGATTGTCTACCTATACCTTCTGCAATATTTGAAGGAACAGATATTGAACTTCTTCTAATTTGATTCGTTAGGGCATAAAGTTCTTCATTAGGAAAAGATTTTGTTAGTATATAGACCAACTTGACCAATTCTCTCGAATATTTCCAAACATCTAACTCTGTATAATTCATTTTTTTAGTTCTTTGTTTTAGTTGATAGTTGTTGATCTTATTTCTAAATTTATTTACCTTTAGATGTAACCATCAACCAAAAACCATTACCCAGCAACTACTCTAGGTTTATATTTGGCGGCTATATTTGCGATAACTCGAATATGTTCCGGAGATGTACCACAACAACCACCAATAATATTTATTAAATTTTTCTTTAGATACTCTTCTATTTGCTCGCCCATTTCCTCTGGCGTTTCATCATACTCACCAAAAGCATTTGGCAATCCTGCATTTGGATGTGCAGAAATGGCAAAATCTGTTTTATTGGCTATTGCCTCTAAATGCGGCTGCAATAAGTTGGCACCAAGTGCGCAATTAAAACCTACAGACAATAATGGAAAGTGAGAAACCGAAATTAAAAAAGCTTCTGCTGTCTGTCCAGATAATGTTCTGCCAGAAGCATCTGTAATTGTACCGCTTAACATTACAGGTATGTCCATATTTCTTTCTTCTTTAACCTCTTCTATCGCAAATAATGCTGCTTTTGCATTTAAAGTATCAAACACCGTTTCTACCAACAATATATCTATACCGCCATCTACTAAAGCTTCTACTTGTTGTTTGTATGCAATTCTTAATTCATCAAAAGTTACAGCTCTATAACCAGGGTCATTTACATCCGGAGACATGCTTGCCGTTCTATTTGTTGGCCCTACAGAACCCGCTACAAAACGAGGTTTGTGAGGTTCTTTTGCAGTATATTCATCGGCAACTTCTTTGGCTAATTTTGCAGATTGATAGTTAAGCTCGTACACCAAATCTTCCATTTGATAATCTGCCATAGCAATAGTTGTCCCTGAAAATGTATTGGTTTCTACAATGTCTGCACCCGCTTCAAAATATTTACCATGAATGGTTTTTATAGCCGCTGGCTGGGTAATAGAAAGTAAATCGTTATTACCTTGAAGTGGAGTTGGATAGTCTTTAAAGCGTGCACCTCTAAAATCTTCTTCTGTAAATTTATAGGCTTGTAGCATGGTACCCATAGCACCATCTAAAACCAAAATTCTTTCTTGTAAAGTTTTGTAAATATTGGACATATTTTTTTGATAATTTTTATCAATATGTCATCAGGAAAAGGGAAGTTTTCTCTGTTATCTGTCGAATGATATAGCACTTTTCAATAAATATTGAAAGAACTAAAAAGATACTAGAAAAATCTAACACCTATTCGTAGAATGTAGCACCTTTCTCATAACTTGAGAGGTTGCCAAGGCTTCACTGGGTCTAATCCCTCTGCCTTTCGTGATAACGAATTAATAAGTTTATGAACTGCGTTACAAAGTAACGGATTATTTTTTATTTGTGGTAGTTTTATGTGATAAAATCTACTCTTTTTCATAAAGTGATGAAGACAAATATCGATCTCCCCTATCACACACAATAGCAACTACAACGCCTTTCTCTAATTGCTGTGCAACTTTAATTGCACTCGCCACAGAACCACCACTGCTCATGCCCGCAAAAATACCTTCTTCTTCGGCTAACTTTTGCGTCATTGCTTTTGCTTCTGCCTCATCTACATCTATAACTGCATCTATTTTTCTTTTATTAAAAATTGCTGGCAAATATTCTTCTGGCCAATTTCTAATTCCAGGAATTTTGGCACCTTCTTTTGGCTGAACACCTGTAATTACAATGTCTGGGTTTTGCTCTTTTAAATAGTCTGAAACTCCCATGATAGTTCCTGTAGTTCCCATAGTACACACAAAATGTGTTACTTGCCCTTCTGTGTCTCTCCAAATTTCTGGACCAGTACCTTTGTAATGTGCTTTAGAATTGTCTGTATTATCAAACTGATTTAAACGGTAATATCCTTTTTTATATTTCAATTTTAAGGCATAATCTCTTGCACCTTCCATTCCTAATTTCTGATCGGTTAACACAACCTTTGCTCCGTATGCACGCATTGTTTTAACACGCTCTACAGTCGCATTTTCTGGCATTACCAAAACCATATGCACACCTAAAACTTTTGCCATTAAAGCCAATGCAATTCCTGTATTACCACTTGTTGCTTCAACTAAAGTATCGCCTTTTTTTATGTTTTTTCTCTTTAAAGCTTCAGAAATCATATTGAAAGCAGCTCTATCTTTTACACTTCCTCCGGGGTTGTTGCCTTCTAACTTTAATAACAAAGTAACTCCTTCTTTTTTAAAGATATTTTGTACTTCTACCAATGGCGTATTTCCTACAAAATCTATAATACTTTTTGTTTTCATTTTAATTTCTTTTTTGAAAAATGTTATTTTCAGATTGTACTGTAACTATAGAATTTTCTGTAATTGACTCTGTAATACATACATTGGCGCCAATAATAGAGTTTTGTCCAATAATTACATCTCCTCCCAAAATAGTAGCATTTGCGTAAATAATAACATTACTTTCTATGGTTGGATGACGTTTTGTAAACGCCATACTTTTTTTAACTTGAATACCTCCCAAAGTAACTCCTTGAAAAATAGTTACATTATCTTTTATAACAGTCGTTTCTCCGATAACAATACCGGTAGCGTGATCTATAAAAAAAGCATCGCCAATTTGTGCTCCAGGATGAATGTCTGTCCCTGTAACTCCGTGAGCAAACTCGCTCATCATTCTAGGTAAAACAGGTATTTCTTGTTGTAATAATTGATGACTTAATCGATATACTGCAATGGCATAAAACCCCGGATACGCTAAATAAATTTCTCGTATACTTTTTGCTGCCGGATCTCTTTGCAAAGCTGCCTGCGCGTCTAAATCTAATTTTTTTCTAATTTCTGGAAACGACTTTTCAAAATCTGACCAAAAACCAGGCTCTTTCCCTAGTTCTAAACGCTCTAATATTTTAAAAAATTGAATCTGCGTTTCGGTTGCTTTTTGTTTTTGATAATTAGTATCAAACAAGCAATTAATTAATTCTTTTGTAAAAATAGCTACCGCATCTCTTAAACACATGCTATAATTTTTTAAAGCCATCATTTCAACTATCTCTTTCATTTTAATATTACATTTCTGGGGCTAATGCCACTTCTAATCCATCCATTTCTGGGGTCATTTGTATTTGACACCCTAACCTACTGTTGTCTTGCACGTTAAAAGCTTCTGCTAACATGGCATCTTCATCATCAGAAATTTCAGGTAATGCTGTATTTGATGTTACATAACATTGGCAAGAGGCACACATTGCCATACCACCACAAACACCAATGGTACCTTCTTCTGCCAGTTCGTAAGAACGTACAACCTCCATTAAATTCATGGCCATATCTGTTGGAGCAACCACCTCATGTGTTACGCCATTTCTGTCTGTAATCTTAATATTTATATCTACACTCATTATCTACATTTATCAAACACCAAAAGTAAGAAATTTGATTGGTTAGACCTCATTGATACTGAATCAAATTCAGCACTAGAAACCTGTAAAGTCTTTTGTTTTTAAATTAACTACTAATTACCAGACAGCATTTAGTTTCAAACTGGTTTAGCCCAGATAGAAGCATTTGTTTGAGCTCTTTTTGCCTTTTCAGCAAAAAAGCGAGTGCTGAAAGCTGGAAATAGCTTCTAATAATACTTACTATAGAAAATCTAAAGTATTTTTAAAAAACTAATTAGCAATCTTTAATTTATCGCTTTTATTACTGCTTTTGGAGCTTCTTTTTTAGTTCCGTCAAAACCTTCTACACCGCCAACAGTGGTATATTTCATTACATATTTTTTGTCAGGAAAAATTCGCTTATAAGCACTTTGGCACATTAAAGTTGCTTCGTGAAAACCACAAAGAATCAATTTTAATTTTCCTGGATACGTGTTTACATCTCCAATTGCATACACGCCTTCGATGTTGGTTTGATAATCTAAAGCATTGTTTACCTTAATGGCATTCTTCTCGATCTCTAAACCCCAATTTGCGATAGGTCCTAATTTAGGTGAAAGTCCAAAAAGCGGAATAAAATGATCGGTATCTATAATAAATGCATCTGCTCCTTCTTTTTCTACAGCAACACCCGTCACTTTGTCGGTTCCTAAAATTCCTTTTACTTCTGCTGGAGTTATGATATTAATTTTCCCTAAATTTTTTAATTCTTGCGCTTTTTCAACAGAATCTAAAGCTCCTCTAAACTCATTTCTTCTATGAATTAAAGTTACCTCTTCGGCAACATCAGACAAGAAAATTGCCCAGTCTAAAGCAGAATCTCCACCACCAGAAATAACAACTCTTTTGTTTCTGTATAATTCTGGTTCTTTAATAATGTATTCAACACCATTATCTTCAAACTTCTCTAACCCTTCAATTTTAGGCTTTCTTGGTTCAAAAGAACCTAAACCACCTGCAATTGCAACAATTTTAGCATGATGTTTTGTTCCTTTATTAGTGGTTACAATAAAAGTACTATCTTCTTGTTTGTCTATAGTTTCTGCTCTTTCTCCCAAAGTAAAACCTGGCTCAAACTGTTTTGTTTGTTCTAACAATTTATGGGTTAAATCTCCTGCTAAAATCTCTGGATATGCGGGTATGTCGTAAATTGGTTTCTTCGGATAAATCTCTGAACATTGCCCGCCAGGTTGTGCCAATGCATCTATTAAATGGCATTTTAACTTTAACAATCCTGCTTCAAAAACGGTAAATAATCCTGTGGGTCCTGCTCCAATAATTAATATGTCTGTTGTAATCATTTTTTTTGCTTTTTACGCTTCGCTTTTACTTTTCTACCAAACTCTTTGTAAACTCGTTTAGCTTATCTACTTTTTCTTCAAAGTTCCCTTTGATTGTTTTTCTGTATTCGTTTAAATTTTTAACTAAATCGTCTACATTTTCTGGAATTACATCTTCAAAAAACTGACGCAATCTTTTGGCTGTTGTTGGCGATTTTCCGTTGGTTGAAATGGCCACTTTTACATTGCCTTTGGTTACAATTCCGCCCATATAAAAATCACAAAAAGGAGGATTATCGGCAACATTTACCAAAATACTTCGCTTTCTACAATGTTTGTAAACTGTTTCATTTACTTTAGGAATGTCTGTAGTTGCAACCACAATATGTTTCCCTTTTAAATATAGCCTGCTATACTTTTTATTGATGAGTTTTACATTTCCTTTTTTAGACAAAGCAATAGTATCTTCTCTAAACATTGGCGAAACCATGGTTACATTGGCATCTGGACTCGATTTTAACAAAAAAGTTAGTTTTTCTTCAGCTACAAAACCTCCGCCAACAATTAAAACTTGTAAGTTTTTAGTTTTTAAAAAAATAGGATATAGATTATTTCTTTCCATCACAAATAATTACACAAATACTTCTTCTAAGTATTCTTGTTGAACATTTGCCAAAATAGCTTTATGTCTTACAACTTCTCCTAAAACAATAATAGCAGGATTGCTTAACTCTTTTTCTTTAACAATTTCTAAAATAGTATCTACAGTGCCAATACCAACTTTTTCGTTATTTCTTGTCCCGTTTTGAATGATAGCAGCTGGTAAATCATTTTTATTTTCTTGTTGAAATAAAGCTACAATTTCTGCTAATTTTCCCATGCCCATTAACACTACAACAGTTGCATTAGATTTTGCTGCCAACGCAACATCATCAGACAATTTGTGTGCTTTTGTGGTTCCTGTTATCACCCAAAAACTCTCTGCACTTCCGCGTTTTGTAACTGGTATGTTTTGAGAAGCTGGTACTGCTAAAGAAGATGAAATTCCTGGTACCATGGCTGTTTCTATTCCATATTTTGCTGCATATTCCATTTCTTCTGCACCTCGTCCGAAGATAAAAGGGTCGCCTCCTTTTAAACGAACTACATGACCATCTGTTTTTGCTCTTGCTACAATTAAATCGTTAATTTGTTCTTGTTGATAGCTGTAACAACCTCTTCTTTTTCCAACAAAAATAAGTTCTGCATCAGGGTTTACATACTCTAATAATGCTTCATTTACCAGAGCATCATACAAAACTACATCTGCATTTTTTAACGCTTTAATTGCTTTTAAGGTAATTAAATCTACGTCTCCTGGCCCAGCGCCAACTACTGTTAATTTTGGTGTTTTATACATGGCTTACCTCTAATTTTCTAAAAGCAGCCACTTTTTTGTAAAACGATTTTGCTTCGTTTAGATAGCTTTCTGCAAATGCTTTTGTTGGTTTTTCTTTTTTAATCTGATACACTAAAGCTTCAAAAGAACCATTCAATTCAATTTTATTGGTTTCAACAAAATGTTTTTGAAAGTCTGAAACAATTACAGCTTGTGTATTTGTCTTGATGTTTTCTGCAATTAATAATGCTTTTGCCGTATTTACAAGCGATGTATAGGCATGATAAATGCTATCTGAAAATTGATTTTCTTGCAATGTCTGCTCAGCATTGGTTATTTTTTCTTCACTTTCAAACAATAAGGTTGCAATTAAATCGATAACCACACCAGCACATTCACCTACTCCAATTGCTTTTACATAGTTTTCAGAATGCCCCCAATCTATAAAATCATTAGGCTTTAAATTTGTGGTATCAGAAAGTGTTTTTAGCAAGTCGTAGAAATAAATCTTTCCTTGCCTATCATAATACTCTAAAAAAGTTTCTTTTGATTGCTGATTTTTCTCAACATCATTTAAAAGAACACGCAAAGCTTCAGGACCTCTCTTACTTGGTATTTTTATCAATTTATCAGAAAAACGTCCTTGTCCATCTCCTAAAATACCACCACCAATTAAAATTTGTAAAGCGGGTGCTTGTAAATTACCAACCTTGATAGACATTCCTTGAAAACCAATATGCGCCATGTTGTGTTGCCCACAAGCATTCATACAACCACTAATTTTAATGGCTATTTCTTTGTTATTTAAATACTTTGGATATTCTTCTTCTAACACCTTTTCTAAAACAACAGCAATACCGGTACTACTTGCAATACCTAAATTACAGGTGTCTGTACCCGGGCAAGCCGTAATATCTGCAGTAGAATTGTAGCCTGTATTGGCAAATCCTAATTTTTGTAACTCAACATAAAAGAAAGGCAATAGTTCTTCTCTTACATGACGGATTAAAATATTCTGACGTAAGGTTAAACGAATTTCATTTGAAGCATATTTATACACTAAATCTGCTAGCAAACGTGCTTTTGGCGTGTAAAAATCTCCTAAATGTACTTTTATTCCGATAGCAAACAAACCTGCTTGTTTTTGTTGTATAACGTTGGTTTCTTTCCATGTATTAAAACCAACCTCATCTTCTATTGTTACAGAAGGTATTGTGTTTTCTATAAAAAAAATTGGTTGTTCGAAATCGGTAGTATCTACTTTAAAGGTTTTGTTTTCTAAAGCTGATATTTCTTCTGATACTAATTGTAAAAAAGCATTGATTCCTACATCCTTTACCAAAAATTTTAATCTTGCTTTTGCTCTTTTTGCACGTTCTCCAAAACGGTCAAAAATTCTTAAAACGCCTTCTATAGTTGGTATTAAAAGATCTTCTTCTAAAAAATCATAAATAACATCTGCATGTCTTGGTTGCGAACCTAAACCACCACCTAACAATACTTTAAACCCTTTTTTTACAACTCCGTTTTCTGTTTTTATTTTTGCAATAAAGCCTAAATCATGAATAAAACTAATCGCAGTATCACTCTCTGTACCAGAAAAAGACATTTTAAATTTACGTCCCATTTCTTGACAAATTGGGTTTCGTAAAAAGAATTTAAATGTAGCATCTGCATACGGCGAAACATCAAAAGGCTCATCAATATCTATACCAGCAGTTTCAGATGCCGTTACATTTCTAACTGCATTACCACAAGCTTCTCTTAAAGTAATATCATCTTTTTCTAATTGCGCCCATAATTCTGGTGTTCTGTCTAAACTTACATGATGAATTTGAATATCTTGCCTTGTGGTAATATGCAATCTTCCACGTGAATACTCGTCTGAAACATCTGCAATTCTATGCAATTGTTGACATGTAACTTTTCCGTAAGGTAATTTTATACGAATCATTTGAACACCAAACTGACGCTGACCATATACACCTCTTGCCAAACGAAGACTTCTAAAACGTTCTTCGTCTATTTTTCCTTCTTTAAAAAGTTGAATTTTTTTTTCTAATTCTAGAATGTCTTTTTCTACAATCGGATTTTCTATTTCTGTTCTAAAACTTTGCATGCTTCTTATTTTTTTATCGGATAAAACCGACACCAACTGTATTGTTTGTTTTCGGATTGATTAAAATAAATGAACCGTTCGATTTATTTGTATTGTAAGCATCCACTAATAGAGGCTTGCTTAATTTTAATTGAATGTCTCCTATTTCATTCAATTTTAATGCTGTAGGATTGTCAATTTTTCCAGAAAAATCTGTTTTTATAATACTCGATAATTGAGTGATTTTTGCCTGTGCATCATTAACACCATGTTTTATGTAATATTTCTGAGAAGCTTGCAAAGGTTCTTTTTCCATCCAACAAACAGTTGCATTTAGTTGTTTTGTAACCGTTGGATGCTCTGCTACTTTAACCAACATATCTCCTCTACTTACATTTACATTGTCTTCCAAAGTAATGGTTACAGAACTGCCGTTTCTAGCCTTTAGATATTCCGTATCAAAAAAGTGTATTGTTTTAATTTTTGATTTAGTCTGTGATGGCAATACAGAAATTTCATCTCCTACTTCTAAATCACCACCATAGATTTTACCTGCATAGCCTCTAAAATCATGAAATTCTGCTGTTTTTGGTCTGATAACTGTTTGTACCGGAAAACGTACTTGAGATACTTCATTAATATCTGTTGCTTGTAAATTTTCTAAATGATGTAACAAAGTTTCTCCTGTATACCAAGGTGTATTTTCAGATTTCTCAACCACATTATCTCCCTGCAAGGCAGACAAAGGAATAAATGTTAACTGCTGATTTTTATAACCACTTTTACTTGCTAAATATTCTATTTCACCTTTTATGGTATTGTATTTTTCTTCAGAAAAATCTACCAAATCCATTTTATTAATAGCAATTACAACATCTTTAATACGTAATAAATTATTGATAAAAAAATGTCTGTATGTTTGCTCTACAACACCGTTTCTTGCATCAATTAAAACAATAGACGCTTGCGCTGTTGAAGCACCAGTTACCATATTTCTTGTATATTCTACATGCCCAGGCGTATCTGCAATAATGAAACTCTTTTTTCTTGTAGAAAAATAAATATGAGCCACATCTATGGTAATCCCTTGCTCGCGTTCGGCAATCAAACCATCTGTTGCAAGAGAAAAATCTAAATAATCGAAACCACGTTGTTTGCTTTTTTCTTCTATTGCAGTTAACTTATCGTCTGTTAATGATTTTGTATCGTATAAAATGCGCCCAATTAAGGTGCTTTTACCATCATCTACACTACCTGCTGTTGCTATTTTTAGTACGTTCATATTTTTTTTACTGTAGGCTATATGTTGTTTATAACATATCGCTTATTACTTAAATGATTTTAAAAATACCCTTGTTGTTTTCTTTTTTCCATAGCGGCTTCAGAACGTTTGTCATCTATTCTAGCACCTCTTTCTGAAATAGAAGAATCTCTAATTTCTTCTACTACTTTTGCAATATCTACTGCATCAGATAAAACGGCGGCAGTACAACTCATATCGCCCACAGTTCTAAAACGCACCATTTGTTCTACAACCTCTTCTTCTTCATCTCTATACACAACAGCATCGTCTGCAGACCAAATAAACCCATCTCGGTAAAAAATGTTTCTTTTGTGAGCAAAATAAATCGATGGTATTTCGATAGCTTCTTTTTCTATGTAAGACCAAACATCTAGCTCTGTCCAGTTAGAGATTGGAAAAACACGAACATTCTGTCCTAAATCTATTTTTCCGTTTAACATATCAAATACTTCCGGACGCTGATTTTTTTCATCCCATTGTCCAAAATCATCTCTAACAGAAAAAATTCTTTCTTTTGCTCTTGCTTTTTCTTCATCTCTTCTTGCACCTCCAATACAAGCATCAAAACCAAACTCTTCTATAGCATCTAACAAGGTTTCAGTTTGCAGCATATTTCTACTGGCATATTTGCCCGTTTCTTCTTTTACAGAACCATTGTCTATATTGTCTTGTACATTTCTAACAATTAATTCTACCCCCAATTCTTTGGTTAATCGGTCTCTAAATTCTATTGTTTCAGGAAAATTATGCCCTGTATCTATATGCATTAATGGAAAAGGTATTTTTGCGGGATAAAAAGCTTTTTGAGCCAATCTTACCAATGTAATACTGTCTTTTCCACCAGAGAAAAGCAATACAGGTTTTTCAAACTGTGCTACTACTTCTCTAAGGATATAAATGGCTTCACTTTCTAAAGCATCTACTTGTATTGTTTTTTGATTCATTATCATGTCTTTTAGATATGCAAACCACATTCTCTGTTGTTTTCTACTTTTGTAGGATCGAAATACGTAAATTCATTCGGCAAATTCAATTTGGCTAAATACGCATCTAAATCAGTATCTGTCCAGTTATAAAACGGACTCACTTTTACAATTCCGTCTTTACTTTTAGAAACAATATCAATACCATCTCTAAAAGCAGTCTGTCCTTTTCTCAAATTAGTAAACCAAACATCTGGTTTGTGTTCTTGCATGGCTCTTGCAAAAGGCTCTAATTTTACTTGTTGGGTAAAAACAGCATGCTTTGGGTCTTCTATAGAAGGTACACCTAACACAATATTTCTATGTGCAACTGTTTGTTTTGGAACATACAATTTAACGTTTAACTGTAATTTTTTAATAATTTCTTCGGCATGTTTATAGGTTTGCGGTGTGTTGTAACCAGTATCGCACCAAATAACTTTTATGTTTTTTTGCACTTCTGAAACTGCCTGTAAAATTGCAACTTCATAGGGTCTAAAATTGGTAGTAACTATTGGGTTTTCTGATATAGAAATGGCCCAAGTAATTATTTCTTTCGGACTCTTATCTTTTAATTCTTTATTTATCTGCTCTAAATTCATCTTCTTATTTTCCCCATTTTATTTTGTTCCATATTCTTTCATGAAAAAAATACAATACTAATTTTGTTATAAAATCTATGGATGCAATTGAGGTTGCTAAACCAATTTTACCTGTTAGTATGTAAGACACAACCAGCGTATCTAGTGTTCCAATAACTCTCCAACTCAATGCTTTTATAACACTTCGCAAAGGTTTCTCTGAAGCAATATCTTCTTCAAAACCTTTACGTCGTGTTTTCCTACTAAAAATGACCTGATTTAAAATCATAGCAAATTAATTCAAAATAATACCCTATTTATTTAGTAGGATAATGCAAACCTACATTAAATTTTAAGTCTACAAAACAAATGAGCGCTAAAAAATCTAATTACCCTATAGATTTAGTAGATTAATAATAATCGTATAAATTATTTGCGAATATGAAACTACAATAAGATAATTATTGAAAATATGACTTTACAAAAAAAACGAAAGAATTACAGGGAGTGTTTTAGTCTTTGCAAAGGTCTGCTAAAGAAGTGTTTTTAAATATTTTAAGGGTATTGTCTCTTACCTGAATCATTAATTTATGCACAGAGCACGCATTTTCATCAGGGCAATCATCACACTTTTCATAAAAATTTAAACTTACACAAGGCACCATAGATATTGGCCCTTCTAAAATTCTCATTACAGAGGTCATAGGGATATTTGATGGGCTATTTAACAAATAATAACCACCACCTTTTCCTTTTTTAGATCCTAAAATTCCATTTTTGCGAAGTGTTAAAAGAATACTCTCTAAAAATTTTAATGATATATTTTCACTTTTAGAAATTGTAGCAATAGCAACAGGAGTTTTATCTTCTTGTTTTGCAAGAAAAGTAAGTGCTTTAATACCGTATTTCGTCTTTTTAGAAAGCATGGCGCTAATATAAGTGTTTTAAAAATACTGTCTTAATTTGTATGGCATTTTAAAAAAACAATCAACTAATTTACAAGAGTTGATATAACAATAAACATCAATTATTAAAAATCTAGACAAACAACGCTTGCTCTAAATCGGCAATAATATCTGCTACATTTTCTAAACCAACAGAAACCCTTACCAAGCCTTTTGTTATACCAACCTCTAACCTATCTTCTTCAGACAATTTACCATGAGTTGTAGAAGAAGGATGTGTAACAATGGTTCTTGTATCTCCTAAATTTGCAGATAATGAACACATTTTTATGTTGTCTAAAAATTTTCTACCAGCTTCAATACCTCCTTTAATTTCAAAAGCAACAATATTACCACCTAAACTCATTTGTTTTTTAGCAATATTGTATTGTGGATGCGATTGTAAAAAAGGGTATTTAACCAGCGAAACATTTTTTTGAGTTTCTAAAAATTCTGCAACTTTTAAAGCATTTTCTGCATGTTTTTCTACCCTAACAGCTAATGTTTCTAGACTTTTAGACAACACCCACGCATTAAAAGGCGACATGGCAGGCCCTGTATTTCTTGCAAATAAGTAAATTTCTCGCATTAAAGTTTCTTTCCCAACAGTTATACCACCTAAAACACGTCCTTGCCCGTCTATTAATTTTGTAGCAGAATGAATGACTAAATCGGCACCAAACTTAATTGGCTGCTGTACGTAAGGTGTTGCAAAACAATTATCTACAATAAAAATAAGATTGTGTTTTTTGGCAATTTTACCAATCAATTCTAAATCTAAAATATCTACTGCTGGATTTGTAGGAGTTTCTATGTATAAAATTTTTGTGTTTGGTTTGATCAAACTTTCAACCAAATCAACTTCATTCACTTTAAAATAAGAAGTTTCTATGTTCCATTTTGGCAGAAACTTGGTAAACATACTATGTGTAGAGCCAAATACAGATCTACAAGAAACCACATGATCGCCAGCATTTAATAATGCAGCAAATGTTGAAAATATAGCAGACATTCCGGTTGCAAAAGCATATCCTGCCTCGGCACCTTCCATCTGAACTATTTTTTCTGTAAATTCTGTAGTATTCGGATTTGTAAACCGACTGTATAAATTTCGTTGTTTTTCTTCTGCAAATGAAGCTCTCATTTCTTCAGCATCTTCAAAAACAAAACTAGAAGTTAAGTATAAAGGTGTAGAATGTTCTAAAAACTGACTTCTTTCAGTTTGATTCCTAATTGCTTGTGTTTCGAAATGTTTGTTCATTTTGGTATGTGGTTTTTGGTTGGTGGTTAATGGTTGAAAGTTACAACCAACAACTATCAATTAAAACTTTTTTAATCCTTTAATTATCCTCATTTTTGAAAATAAAGATTGTTATATTTTGCTTTCATTTTTTGGTATCTGTGTTCAACCAAAAAAACTATAAACCGTTTTTAGCCAATCGTAAAATATCGCCAAAAACCCCTCTTGCCGTTACCTTACTTCCTGCTCCTGCGCCTTGTATAACCAATGGCTGTGAGCCATAAGACTCTGTATAAATTTCGAAAATAGCATCTGAACCTTTTAAAGATCCCAAAGGCGAATTTTTAGGAACAGAAACTAATTTTACTTCTAAATTTCCTGTGTCTTTAGATAAATCGCCACTTAATTCGCCAATATATCTTAATACATGCTCTTCTTTTTGTCCTTCTTTTACCTGTTGATATTCGGTATTCATAAAGTCTAGACTAGATAAGAAACGCTCTGAAGTTCCTGCTCTTAAAGATTCTGGAATTAAATTTTGAATGCGAACATCAGACAGTTCATTTTCTAATTCTAACTCTCTGGCTAAAATTAATAACTTTCTTGCTACATCATTTCCGCCTAAATCTTCTCTAGCATCTGGTTCTGTATATCCTAACTCTATTGCTGCCATTAATACCTCAGAAAAAGGTTTATTTTCTTCTGAAAAAGTATTAAATAAATAGCTTAAACTTCCTGAAAAAACACCTCTAATTTTAGTGATATTTTCTCCGGATTCGTGCAACAAACGAATGGTGTCAATTAAAGGTAAACCAGCACCAACATTGGTTTCGTATAAATACTGTTTCTTGTATTGTTGTAACTTACTACGTATTTCTTTATAAAAATCAAAAGACAACGTATTGGCTATTTTATTGCATGAAACCAAGTCGAAACCAGCAGCAATTAACGGAATGTAATTTTCTACAAAAGAAACACTTGCGGTATTGTCTACAGCAATTAAATTTTCTAAATGATGTGTTTTGGCATAGCTAATAACACTTTCTATAGAAGGTGTTGTTGATTCAGAATTTTGAAGCGCTTGCTCCCAATTATCTGAAATACCTTGTTTATCTAACAACACTTTTTTTGAACTGATAACCGCAAAAATAGTCAGCTGTATATTTCTTCTTTCTAATACAGACGCTGCATTTTCTATAATTTGATGAATAAGCGTTCCGCCAACCAATCCTTTGCCAAAAACGGCAATATTTATCTTTTTTGCAATACCAAAAACCTGACCATGAATCACATTTACAGCCTTGTTTAAATCTTCTTTTTTAACAACCAAACTCACGTTTTTTCCAGTTACGGTATTGTTAAATAATAACGGTACAATTTGATTTTTAATCAACGCATTGTATGGCAAATGAAACGCACTTAAATCTTGACCAATTATAGAAATAACGGCCACATTATCTACAATAGAAATGTGATTTACATCTTGCGAATAAAAATCACTTTCAAAAGCAGCTTCTAAAGCCAAAACAGCTTCTGTTGCTTTGTCTGAATTGATTATTAAACCTATACCTCTCTCAGAAGAACCTTGCGAAACAATACTAACACTAATGTTTTTATCACTTAACGCCTTAAAAATTCTGGCATCTACCCCTACTTTACCTAACAAACCTCTACCTTCAAGGTTTAACAACGAAACATTTTCTATTGTAGAAATAGATTTAATACCTTTTTCTGATGTTTCAGCGGTTATTAAAGTGCCTTTATCTTCTTTATCAAACGTATTTAAAATTCTTAAATTGATGTTTTTCTCTAATAAAGGTATGATAGTTTTTGCGTGTAAAATTGTAGTACCAAAATTTGCCAACTCATTGGCTTCTGAAAAAGATAATTTTTCTATTTTTTTAGCATCAGCAACCAAATCAGGATTTGCCGTAAAAATACCACTTACGTGCGTGTAATTCTGAAGCTCTTCTGCATCTAAATAATTTGCCAAAAGCGCAGCAGAATAATTGCTACCATTTCTGCCTAAGGTAGTGGTTTCTCCTTTTTTATTTGCCGCAATAAAACCAGTTACAATATTAACTTTGTTGGTATTCTTTAAAAAATAAGAAATCACGTTTTCTGATGATACTGCATTAATAGGCAAAGCATTGCTAAAATTATCATCTGTAATAAGTAGCTTTCTTGCATCGACTGCATTGGCTAAAACTCCTTCTTTTTCAAGTAAGCTAACAACCACTTTTACAGCGAGTAATTCTCCTTGTGCTAAAACTTCATCTTTAATTTTAGAACTGTAATCACCTAACAAAGAAACCCCTTCAAAAATAGTTTGTAAAGTGTTAAACTCTGTAGATAAATCTACTGAATTATTGGGCAATTGTTGGTATTCTTTAAACGAATGAAAGGCGGTTTTATAGTCTTGTTTAGTCCTTGCTTTTTCTAAGAGCTCCTCTAAATCATCTGTAGTATTTCCTCTTGCGGAAACTACAATAGTTATTTTTTGGTTATTTTTAAGCTTCTCTAAAAGAATTGCTATGGTATATTGCAACCCAAGTCCGTTTGCTAAAGATTTGCCTCCAAATTTTAGTATTTTCATTTTCTGTTCTCTGTATTCTTTGTTAAAAATAGGTGCTATCATTTTATGCAATTGATCGTACTCTATTAAAAATGCATCATGCCCGTGTACCGATTTTATTTCGTGATAGGTAACATTTTCTTTTGTTAACGCTAACTTTTTAAACGTTTCTCGGTTTTCTTCTGCAGTAAAAAACAAATCAGAATCTACACCAATTATGTGAATACTAGCTTCTATTTCATCTAAAACATCGATACTTTTTTCCTCATTTTGAGTAACATCGATAGTTTTTAATAGTTGATTCATCAACTTGTAAGATGACAACTGATAGCGTTCTTGTAACTTTTCGCCATGATGTAACAACCAACTTTCTACATTAAAAATGGTAGAATTGTCTTTTTTAGATCGATAAAAACGCTCTTTAAAAGATGCTGGCGTTCTGTAACACAACATGGCATGCATGCGCGCATCGTGCACAGGATTGCTTGAGTTTACCAAAAATTGTTCTTGAATTTGACAGTTTGCAATTAACCAATCTGTCGATTTCCAATCGGTTGCAATTGGCAAAAAATGATGCGTTAATCTTGTATTTAAAACTAACATTTCCCAAGCAATACCACCACCTAAAGACCCACCAATCAATGCAAATAAAGTGGTTACTTCTAGTTGATGCAAACCTTCTAAAAAAATACGAGCTACATCTCTTGCAATAAAATCTTTATAATTTTCAATCAAAAAACCATCAAAACCATTGCCGGGTATATTAAAAGAAAGTATCGTATAACTATTGGTATCTATTGTCTTTTCTGCTCCTACAATATCTTGCCACCAACCATCAGAACCTGCAACATTACTATTGCCCGTTAATGCATGATTTATTAAAACAACGGGCGCAGTGCCTAATTTTTGCCCAAAAACCTGATAACTCAAATTAATTTTAGCAATAGAAACCCCCAATTCTGTGGTAAAGTTTTTTATGTTGATATGTTGCAACGGATGTTTCAAGATACTTTTTTGTTTTATAGATATTTGTCTGTCTGAGCATAGTTTCGAGAACTTAAACTCTCGAAACTACGCTCAAATAAACACTTTTAAACTATTTTAAATTTCTGAAAAAGCTGCTTTTAAATCTGCTTTTAAATCTTCTAAATCTTCAATACCAACAGACAATCTAATTAAATCTTGCCCAACACCAGCACTTGCTTGCTCTTCTGCATTAAGTTGTTGATGTGTAGTACTTGCTGGGTGAATTATTAACGATTTGGTATCGCCAATATTTGCTAACAAAGAAAAAACTTTTGTTTTATCTGCAATTATTTTTGCAGCTTCAAATCCTTTTTTTGGTCCGAAGGTAACAATACCACTTTGTCCTTTTGGCAAGTATTTATCTGCTAATTTTTTGTACTTGTTACTTTCTAAACCTGGGTAATTTACCCATGCAACTTCATCTTGTTGCTCTAACCATTTTGCCAATGCCAACGCATTTTCTGAATGTTGTTTGATACGAACTGGTAAAGTCTCTAATCCTTGTATGATATTAAAAGCGTTGGTAGGACTTAACGCGCCACCAAAATCTCGTAAGCCTTCTAAAATTAATTTAAACGTAAACGATGCTGCGCCTAAAGTTTCGTAATATTTTAAACCATGATACCCTGCAGATGGTTCTGTAAATTCTGGAAACTTACCATTTGCCCAATTAAAAGTACCTGCATCTACAATGGCACCTCCTAAAGAAGTTCCTTGTCCGCCAATATACTTTGTAAGCGAATGAATTACAATATCTGCACCGTGTTTAATTGGATTTAATAATACCGGAGTTGCTACCGTATTATCTACAATAAAAGGAACTTCTGCCTTTTTTGCTTGTGCAGAAATTGCTTCTAAATCTAACACATCTAACTTTGGATTCCCTAAAGATTCAACAAAAAACGCTCTGGTATTGTCTTTAACAGCCGCTTCAAAATTAGCTGGATTAGAAGCATCTACAAACGTAGTTGTAATTCCGAATCTTGGTAAGGTTACGCTTAACAAATTATAGGTTCCGCCATACAAGCTACTAGAAGCTACAATATGATCTCCTGCTTTTAAAAGAGTTAACAATCCTGTAGAGATTGCTGCGGTACCTGATGCAAAAACTACGGCACCAATTCCGCCTTCTACAGCTGCCAAACGGTCTTGTAAAATTTGATTTGTTGGGTTGTTTAAACGGGTATAAATAAACCCTAATTCTTTTAATGAAAAAAGATTGGCTGCATGTTCTGAGTTGTTAAAAACATACGAAGATGTTTGATAAATAGGTACCGCTCTTGTTCCTCCGTTTGCTTTTACATCATGCCCTGCATGTAATGCGTTTGTTGCTAATTGTAATGTACTCATTTTTCTATTTTTTTTGAGTTAATAAATAAGTCAAAATGCATCAGTTTCATTTTTTACTGATGTACTTACTAGAAAAATGTTATTAAGAATTTTTACAACTACACGGCTGTGTACTTGTTTTTGAGTTATCTATCCAATTTTAAATAAATGAATTTAAAATTAAGTAGAATTTAGCACCTTCTTTTCCTCACGAAAAGGGTTGCTAAGGCTTCATTGGGTCTAATCCCTCTGCCTTTCTTGATAACATTTCAATAAGTTATTGAACTTTGTAAGTGCAAATATATGTTCAGAAAATTTTAATATCCTAATAAAAAGCAAATTATTTTAAATTTATATCGATTTCACATTTTTATCAAGTTCGTTTTAACTATTCTATAAAATGATGTAAAATTTTGCACTAAAAATATTTTATCGATGATGTCATCACAAAAAATTATTAAAAAAAATATTGGGTATTCAATTTATAACGTAACTTTGCAAAGAATTATAGAGGAAAAATTTGAACTGATTGCAACCTCTTTCTACATGTTTTAAAAAACTAAATCATGTTAGTAGAACAAAATGCTAAAGCAGTAATAATCTACTCCTTTTAGTTATTTGCAATCTTTTTTTAGAGTTCCTAATACAAAACAACAATATTTATGTCATATTTATTTACGTCAGAAAGTGTTTCTGAAGGACACCCAGATAAGGTAGCAGATCAAATTTCTGATGCTTTAATTGATAATTTTTTAGCCTTTGATAAAAGCAGTAAAGTTGCTTGCGAAACGCTAGTAACCACAGGACAAGTTATTTTGGCCGGAGAAGTAAAATCTGAAACTTATTTAGATGTTCAAAAAATAGCTAGAGATGTTATTAATAAAATTGGCTACACAAAAAGCGAGTATATGTTTGACGGAAACTCTTGTGGTGTGCTGTCGGCTATCCACGAGCAATCGCCAGATATAAACCAAGGTGTAGATAGAAAAAGCCCCGAAGAACAGGGTGCCGGAGACCAAGGAATGATGTTTGGGTATGCAACCGATGAAACAGAAAACTTCATGCCTTTGGCTTTAGAGTTATCGCACAGACTTTTAATAGAATTGGCTGCAATCCGAAGAGAAAATAAAGACATAACATATTTAAGACCTGATGCAAAATCTCAAGTAACGATTGAGTATTCTGATGACAATGTACCTCAAAGAATAGATGCCATTGTAATTTCTACACAGCACGATGATTTTGATAGTTCTGATGAAGTAATGCTTGCTAAAATTAAAAAAGATATTATTAGCATTTTAATTCCTAGAGTAGTTGCAAAATTACCTGTACATATTCAAAAATTATTTACAGATACAATTACTTATCACATCAATCCAACTGGTGTTTTTGTTATTGGAGGACCACATGGAGATACTGGATTAACAGGAAGAAAAATTATTGTAGACACCTATGGTGGTAAAGGTGCTCATGGTGGTGGTGCTTTTTCTGGTAAAGACCCAAGTAAGGTAGATAGATCTGGCGCTTATGCAACCAGACATATTGCTAAGAACCTAGTTGCAGCAGGGCTTTGTAAAGAAGTATTGGTACAAGTTTCTTATGCTATTGGTGTGGCAAAACCTACAAGCATTAATGTAGAAACGTATGGCACAGCCAACGTAAATTTAACAGATGGAGAGATTAGTAAAAAAGTAGAAGAAATTTTTGACATGCGTCCGTATTTTATAGAACAACGTCTAAAATTAAGAACACCTATATACTCAGAAACTGCTGCATACGGGCACATGGGTAGAACTCCAGAAATAAAAACAGTAACATTTACAAACCCAATGGGAGAAACTGTTTCTGAAGAAGTAGAAACTTTTACTTGGGAAAAATTAGATTATGTTGCAACAATAAAAGAGGCATTTAATTTATAACTTTTCTGTCAAGTACAATAAATACCTTTAAACAAGATTTACAGGTATTTTTTTTTACAAAATTAGTTTACTAATAAACTAGTGTTAATTTAATTACCATGAAAAAAACAGCTATGGAGGCTTAAACTTGTCATATGATAAAGATGAAGTTGGTTTTTACAATGCAAACACAATCATTCTAAAAAATAGTGTTTTTAAAGATATTGAAGAAGTTGCTATAAACTATATAAGAAATACTCCAACGGTAGAACTCTCTGGAGAAAAGTTAGTGATTGAAAACTATGTTTTTAGCAATGTTTACAACCAAGAAAAAGGTTATATAATTAGAGCAAACGGAATTCATATTGTAGAAATTTCTAACACTGTTTTTGTAGACAGCTATAAAGTAGAAACTCCAGATTCTTTAAAATGAAGGAATCATTTTATTAAAAACTCCTTGTTTCATGATGCTGGTTTTCCTAAAATAAGTAAGAATGCAAAAGAAACAGCTCTTTTGTATAAAAATCCAAAATGGGAAGATAATCTTTTGTTTATTCCAAGTAAAAAATCGGTATTATTAAAAAAAAATAACGATGCTGGTGTTCAGATTGGTTTACAACATTAAAAAGTATAAAAACCTTGTTATAAGCTTAGTTTTGTCCTCTCTATAAATGAGTGGTTATTTACTTTTATACAACTAAAAAAAAAATTACTACATACTAGGTTTCGGTTGGTTATTTCAGTTTGAATTATAAAAATTCTAATTAAACTATCCGTTAATTAAATCATACTACTTTTTTTAAGCAAAAATAACAACAAGATATGTCGTAAGCTAGACTGCGATGTATAATGAACTGAGTATTACAACTTACAGAAACTGTTTTTTAATCAGAAAAATCACAATTCTATTTTAAGACAGAAAATGCTTAATAAAGCTTCACTCATAAATATCAAATAGGTTTTATAAATTATTAAATAAATAACACTATATTTGGTTAACCAATTTGGGCACCCAAAAAATTCAAACGGATATCGAAGCTAAAATTATATTTATTATGGGGGTTTCTGGTTGTGGTAAAAGCACTATCGGAAAAATTCTTGCCAAAGAATTAAACATTCCTTTTTTTGATGGAGATGATTATCATCCAAAAGAAAATATAGAAAAAATGGCTAATGGAATTCCTTTAAATGACAATGATAGAAATGGGTGGTTAAAAACACTAAATCGATTAGCTAAAAAACAACTAGCAAAAAATAGTTGTGTAATTGTATGTTCTGCTTTAAAAAACTCTTATAGAAACCTATTAAATAAAGATATTAAGCAACAAACTGTATGGGTACATTTGGCAGGGTCTTTTGATAAAATTAATGAGAGATTAAATAATAGATCGAATCATTTTATGCCTTCAAAATTACTTAAATCTCAATTTGAAATCTTAGAAAACCCTGAAGATGCTTTACAAATAGACATCAATTTATCACCAAAAAAAATTATTACAATCATAAAAAGTAACTTAATGAATACATCAGAATTCGGACTCTTTGGTTTAGGAGTTATGGGGAAAAGTTTGTGTAGAAATTTAGCCAATAATGGTGTTAAAATTTCTATGTTTAATAGACATGTAAACAATACCGAAGAAAACGTTGCCAAAAATTTTAAAGCAGCTCATGCTGAATTATCAAACGCAAAAGCTTTTGATGATATTGCAAGTTTTGTAAACTCATTAGAACAACCAAGACGAATAATGTTAATGGTTAATGCCGGTAAAACAATTGATTTAGTAATAGAAGATTTACTACCGTATTTATCTAAAGGAGACGTTCTAATAGACAGTGGCAACTCTAATTATAAAAAAACAAAAGAGCGGCTAGATTATCTACTTTCTAAAGGCATACATTTTATTGGCACGGGAGTTTCTGGTGGCGAAGAAGGTGCCCTAAAAGGGCCTTCTATTATGCCAAGTGGTAATATAACAGCCTATAAAAGCATACAATTATATTTAGAAAAAATTGCAGCAAAAGACAAAAACGGATTGCCTTGTTGCACCTATGTTGGCCCCGAAGGCAGCGGACAATTTGTTAAAATGGTTCATAATGGCATTGAATATGTAGAGATGCAGTTACTTGCAGAAGTTGTTACCATTTTTGAAGCTATGGGTAAAAGCCTAGACGAAATTGCAAGTATGTTAGAAAGCTGGAAAGAAACTGCTGGAAGTTATCTGTTAGAAATAACAATTATTATTTTAAAAAAGAAAGAAGGTAAAGATTGGCTTGTAACAAAAATATTAGATAAAGCAGGAAATAAAGGTACAGGTAATTGGGCTACAATAGCTTCAGCAGAATTAGGTACTCCAAATACATTAATAACCTCTGCTCTATTCTCTAGATATACGTCTTTTTGTAAAGAGGAACGTTTGCAATTGAGTAAAAAAATTACTAAAACTGAAATATCAAAATTACAACTAAGTATAAATGATGTTTATGAAGCGTATCAATTTGCAAGAATTATAAACCATTATCAAGGTTTTAAGTTGATTAATGAAGCAGCCAAAAAACACTCTTGGAACATTCAATTAAGTGAAATTGCAAGAATATGGACGAATGGTTGTATTATAAGATCTACACTAATGGAAAACTTAGTTGAAACCCTTAAAGACACTAATAATATCTTAACAGATACTACATTACTAAATTCATTAAATACATATAGATACGGAGCTAAAAAAGTGGTGTCTCAAAGTGTCTTAAACGATGTAAATACACCTGCTTTATCAGAAGCTGTTCAGTTTTTTAATGGAATAACTACTGCATATAGCTCTGCAAATATTATTCAAGCACAAAGAGATTTTTTTGGTGCACACACCTATCAAAGATTAGATGATGAGTCGAAAAAAAATCATCATACAAACTGGAATTAAAATTAGAATGAACATCAAATAAAACAAACCTAAAACAACGATTATGAAAATAACGAAAGAAAAAAAGTCTATCATAGCAAAAATAATCGCAATAATATTAGGTTTCGGTCCCGGTATTTTTGCAATTGGCTATACGATTGGCACAGGCAGTGTAACCTCTATGATTGTCGCGGGTAGTAAGTTTAACATGCAACTTTTATGGGTATTGTTTTTAAGTTGTTTTTTTTCAGGAATTTTAATGTTCGCATATGGTAATTACGGTTTAATTACCGGAGAAACGGCACTCTACGGATTTAAAAAACACATAAAGTTTGGCAAGGCATTAGCCTTATTAATTATTGTTGGAGTTACCTTTGGCCAGTGGAATTCTTTGATGGGAATTTTAGGCATTTCGGCAAATATTATTTATGAAATTCTAGCACTAAACTTTGACAACCTAACAAACTTTAAATATGAAACTGTCTTAACAATAGCTATCTTAATTATTGTAGTTTTTTATCTATTAATATTAGTCGGAAAATATAGTTTTTTTGAAAAAATACTAGTCATATTTGTATCCTTAATGGGCTTATCATTCATTTTATCTTTATGTTTTGTACAACCATTAACAACAGATGTTATCAAAGGACTATTACCAACAATACCAAATGTAACCGGCGGCAAAATGTTGGTTGCTGCTTTTGTAGGTACTACCATGGCTTCTGCAACTTTTCTATCAAGACCATTATTTGTAAAGGGAAAAGGTTGGGGAATTAAAAATTTAGGACAGCAGAAAAAAGACGCTATTACAGCAGCTATTTTAATATTTATTATTAGTGGAGTTATAATGGCAGTAGCCGCGGGCGCTCTATATTATGAGGGCAAAGAAGTAACCCAAGTTTTAGATATGGCAAATACATTAGAGCCTGTAGCTGGTAAATGGGCAGTATCAATCTTCTTTTTTGGAGCATTAAGCGCCGGCTTATCTTCAATTTTTCCTTGTTTATTAATTGCTCCTTTATTAATTGCAGATTATCAATCTGGCACTTTAGACACCAACTCTAAACAATTTAGAATCATTACAGCCATAGCTTGTTTAGTTGCGCTTATTGGCCCTGCTTTTGGCGCAAATCCGATAGAAATTCAAATACTATCGCAAGTATTTAATGTTTTTGTACTACCAATTGTAATTTTTGGTATTCTAATAATGATAAACAGTAAAAAAGTAATGAAAGAATATAAAACCAATTTGTTAGTAAACATAGGTTTAATAGCATCACTTTTATTTGCCTGTATCATCTCTTACAACGGTGTACTGGCTCTTTTAGAATATTTTTAGAAATATTAATTAAAAAAATTATTCATGAAAATTAGTTTAATAGACAATAGCACAACTAAAATTTTACAAAATGAAATTATTTTTAAGATTAAAAATCTTATCAATAGTAAAAATTTAGAACGTGGAGATAAATTGCCTTCTGAAAGAGTAATGTCTGAAAAATTTGACGTTAAAAGAAATCATATTAGAGAGGCAATTAGAAAATTAGAATTTTATGGTGTTGTTAAATCGATGTCTCAAAGCGGTACCATTTTAGCAATAGGTTTAACTGGTTTTAATGGTATTATTGATGAAATTATCGCTTTAAACGGCCCCTCTTTTAAAGAATTAGCAGAAACAAGAATTTCTCTAGAGCTTAAAATAGTAAAATTAGCCGCACAAAGAAGAACAACTGATGATTTAATTCGAATTAAAGAAGCCTTAAAAGCCTTTAAAGCAAAAATAACTATTGGTGATGATTATTTAGAAGAAGACCTACTATTTCATTTGGCAATTGCAAAAGCTAGTAAAAATAACACAATGGTTTCTTTAATGCTATTAATAACACCTCCTATACTATCTACTTACGAAAGAGGCGACGTTTGTGAGGGTGATAAAGTAGTAACCGAAATTAAAAAGCACGAGGATATTTACCTAGCTATTGAAGCAAATGATGAAATTTTGGCATCAGAAATGATGAAAAAACATTTTTATAAATTATCTAATTACATAGAAAATAACAACTAAAACAAACACAATATGAAAATTTTAAACACTAAACGTATTCTTTATGTATTGCTTTTTGGCCTACTTATAACATTTAGTAATTGTAAACATAAAACAAAAAAAAGTGAAGAAAAAAATGAAGAGAAAACAATGTATGCTAGCAATATTATTCCTTTTTTTGATCATTGGAAATTAATTTTAGGCAACGCAGCTAACGTTGGAATTGCAAATAATTTTGAAGATAAAAATTACTTTTATACCACGACCGATACTCAAGGAGATTGGGTGGTGTTTAAATCGCCAAATGGCGGAGATACTCATGGTACATCAAACAACACAAGAACAGAATTGGCGCAAGCAAAAAAATGGTATCCAGAAACAGCCAATGACAAACTAACAGCAACTTTAAAAGTAATGAATGTTTCTGCAACTGGAGATGAAACTGTAGCCGCTTCGCATTCGGTTGTTGTTGGGCAAATACACAGTGCCGATAATCATGAAAACGAACCGCTAAAAATATTCTATAAAATTTATCCTGGTCATACAAAAGGCTCTGTTTTCTGGCATTATGAAATTAATACAGCCGGAGAAGACAATTCATTAAGGTGGGATTTTTCTACTTCAGTTTGGGGTAATGATTTTTCTGTAGTTGGTTCTAATCCCAACACTTCGCCAAAAGAACCAACAGAAGGCATTAAACTTGGAGAAGAATTTAGTTATGAAGTAAATGTTAAAGACGGCATTATGACATTAATATTTTCTAGTCCAGAACATGAAACAAAGACTTTTACAAAAAACTTAATCGCATCAGAATATACAAATTCTAAAAGCATACCCGCACAAACACAAAAACTTTTTGTATCAATAGGCCAAAACGGATTAGAGCAAAAAAACGCATACAAAGGCGAAGGATGTTTTTTTAAATTAGGATGTTACAATCAAACAAACGGAAAATCGCCGTCAATTAATAAAAACTGGTGTTCTGGTGCAGAAACTCATAATGGAGACATCGAAAAACAATACAAAGATGGTAATTATGCAGAGGTTTGGTTTAAAAAAGCAAGTTTAAAAATTAGTAAAGAGGCAGTATCTAATGATGGTTATTTTGCTAAAAATGATTTACACAAAAAATAAAAAAACACATGAAAAACAATAATAAATTAGCCGAAAAAAAGGTGCTAATAACTGCAGGTGCACAAGGAATAGGAGAAGCAATTACACAACATTTTATCGATCAAGGAGCTCATGTTGCAATTCATTATTTTTCTAGTGCATCTAACGCAAATCAACTTAAAGAATACGCACTAAAAAATGGCGTTAAAGCAATAGCTATAAGTGGCGATCTAACAAAGGAAGAAGATGCAATTAACCTTGTAGAAAAAACCGTTAGCTTTTTAGGTGGTTTAGATATTTTAATAAATAACGCCGGATCTTTAGTCGCTAGAAAAATGCTACATGAAATGGAGGCAGATTTTTGGCACAAAGTTATGGATGTAAATATGACGTCTATGTTATTTGTAACCAAAGCTGCAACACCATATTTAGCAAAAAATAAACATAGTAGCATTGTTAATTTGGCTTCGCTAGCAGGACGAAAAGGCGGTCATCCTGGCTCTTTAGTATATGCTACAAGTAAAGGTGCTATTTTAACCTTTACAAGAGCTCTTTCTACAGAATTAGGTGCACAAGGTACTCGAGTAAACGCTGTTGCACCAGGTTTAATACTTGGTACTTCATTTCATAATACTCACACAACCAAAGAGTCGGCTGCTAAAACAATTTCTGGTATTCCTATTCAAAAAGCTGGTAATGCTGCAGATGTTGCAAGAGCTGTTTTATACTTAGCATCTGAATACGATGGGTTTATTACAGGTGCAACTTTAGATATTAACGGTGGGGTTTACAATATGTAATTTCTGATAAACTAAATTTATGCTAAAAACTGCCGTAATACATCCAACTATTTTAGAAGTACTTGCTAGATCTGGCCATTTTGCACAAATTGTAATTGCAGATGGCAATTTGCCTGTTGCTGCTATGGCTGGTAAAAATGCAACCACTGTTCATCTTAATTTTAAACCCGGATTGTTAGATTCTTTAACCGTTTTAAAAGGCATCTTAGAAATTTGTCCTATTCAAGGAGCTACAGTAATGGAAAAACCTGCAGCAGCTAATGCAGAAATACACAATACTTATAAAAAATTATTGGGAGATGTAACTTGGAATGAAATGGAGCGTTGGGCTTTTTATGATAAAATTAGAGATTTAAATACAACTCTCATAATTCAAACAGGAGAACAAAGAAGATTTGCCAATATAATATTAACTATAGGAGTTATAAAAATGGCAGAGGAAAGTAATTTTAAAAAAAACATACAATTAATTTTACGCAAAAATGAAACTAATAATTACTAAAAGAATCTTAAGATCTACTTTGATAGTAAGCTTAAGCATATTAACAAATAGCTGTACTAATACTAAGAAAAAGATACCTACTAAAGAGCATACAGACATCAAATACCCTAGTGATATTATTCCATTTATGGACAAATGGAAAATTCTTTTAGGAGATGGTGAATACTCTGACGAGCTGATAAAATTTGATAAAAAAGATTTTTTTTATGTTGCCAACGATAAAAAAACAGACTGGGTAGTTTACAAAACACCCAATTCTGGCATTACCTCTAAAACATCAAGTAACACAAGAACAGAATTGGGTCAAAAAAAACATTGGATACCAGAAACAGGTGGTAAATTAACAGGTACATTAAAAGTACAACACGTATCTACCTCTGGCGATGCAAGAGTAGCTGCCTCTTACTCTGTTGTAGTAGGTCAGATTCATAGTGATGAAGGCCATGAAAACGAACCAATAAAAATTTTTTACAAGAAGTTTCCTGGTCATCAAAAAGGATCTGTTTTTTGGAATTATGAAATTAATACCAAAGGAGATAATTCTAAAAGATGGGACTACTCTACTGCTGTTTGGGGAAACGATATGTCTGTGGTAGGACCAAATGCAACAACATTTCCTGAAGAACCAAAAGATGGGATTGAATTAGGTGAAGAATTTAGCTATACAATAAATGTATATAAAGGAATGATGTATCTTACTTTTTCAAGCAAAAATCATGACACTGTTAAATTCACTAAGAATTTATTAAAATCAGACTTTTCTAAAAAATCAGATATACCTCAACAAATTTGGTCTTTATATGCTGCAATTGGTCGTGATGGTATAGAACGTAAAAATGCCTATGCAGGAGAGATTCAGTATTTTAAACAAGGTGCATACAACCAAACTAATGGTAAAAACCCCGAAGATAATATTGTTTGGAGTACTGGCTCTGAAACCTATAATGGAAATATAGCTAAGCAATATGCTAATGGCTGCTATGCCGAAGTTTGGTTTAAAGAAGCTACTGTAGGTGCCGGTACAAATCCTATTGAATAAATATTTATTGATCACTCAATAAATAATTTAAATACAATCTTAAAAATCAAAGTTTTTTTAGTCTTTTCACAAGATTAAAAAGACTTTTTTTTGTAACCACAACAATAGTTAACAAGTCTATCAATACTAAAACAAAGCCTTAAAACAACTTTTAATCATAACAAAAGAGACGTTTACAATAACTAATTGGTTGTTGATTTATAATAATAAAAAATGGGCCTGCAACATTTTGTTGTAAGCCCATCCAAAACTAAATTCAAATATTTATTTTTTAGTAACCTGCATTTTGTGTGATTACACCGTTTGTAACTAAAATTTCAGAAACAGGAATCGGAAAAACTAAATAGTTAGCATCTGAAAAACCTAATTCAGATTGAGCCATACCAGTTCTAACTAAATCGAACCATCTGTGACCTTCAAAAGCTAATTCTAATCTTCTTTCGTTAGCAATTGCCTGAGCAACGTCTGCTTGTGAAGTTACTGTCCCTGTAAGACTTGTTAAACCTGCTCTAGTTCTAATAGGATCTAGTAAAGGTAAAACAGTTGATGCCGCAGCACCGTTTGCATTAGCAGCTTCGGCATGTAATAAAATAATATCTGCCAATCTAATGTCAATCCAATCATGTTCTGTCCCTAAACCACCTGTTTTCGGGTACTTTACTGCTGTCTTACCATCAGCACTAAGGGTAAATTCTCTTCTTAAATCTGTACCTCCTCCGTTAGCATCACTAGCATCAAAAGCAGCAACTAAATCTTGATCTACAGGGTAATCTGACTTCGAATCATCACCTACAAACCAGTTCCAGAAATCAGAAGCATAAGTGTATTCATCAGTTATAGAACCAGTTATTCTTGTAGCGTATATAATTTCAGAATTTCCTTCATTAGCAGCTCCAACAACTTCACTAAAGTTTGTTTTTAAACTTACCCCTGCACCAGCCGCTGAACTTAAAACAGTAGCAAGTATTGGTTCTGCTAAAGTATAGTTACCCATTGCTGCATACACTTTACCTAATAATGCTTGTGAGGCAATTTTAGAAGCTCTTGATAAGTTTGAGTTATCTAAAGCAGCAATTGCTGCTGTTAAATCTGGAATGATGACATCATTATAAATAGTTGTTTTTGGTTGTCTTTCATATATTGAAGGATCATTAAAACTTGGTGCATCAGATAAATTAACAGGTACATCTCCAAAAACTTGTACCAATTTAAAATATGATAAGGCTCTTAAAAATTTTGCTTCTGCGATATCATCATTAGAAGTAGAATTTATAATTACGTTATTTGCACTTAATATAGACTTAAATGAAGCTTTGTAAAATGGAAGAAAAAACTGATCTTCCATAGTTGTTAACCCATTATCATACTCATCAAACTCTGTGTAAGGCTCTTCAAACATAAAAGCATTGTCTGATCTAAACTCGCCCATAACAGCCATTGGAGTAACAGTTCCTAATTGGTAGTAATATGCAGCATTTAAAACACCTTCAAAATCTGTTAAAGAATCTGCATTTGCAATATTTGGTGGAGATTGATCTAAATCTGTAGAACATGCTGAAACAATCAACAATAATCCTAATAATTTTATATATTTATTTTTCATTTTTATTCTTTTTAAAAGTTAACATTTAAACCTAAAGTAAAACTTCTTACAATTGGACTTGCACCAACTTGAGCACCATAAATTGTTGGGTTTGTAGTGTTTGTACCTTCTGGGTTATATGATGTATAATCATCTCCCATGATATATAATAAGTTAGAAGCAGCACCATATAATCTTACTGAACTTAAACCTATTTTATTAGCCATATCAGCATCAAGAGTATACCCAATTGTTAAGTTTCTTACTGCTATGTATGAAGCATCTTGAATTGTTGCATCAGTCTGATTTCTATTACGCTCGTAGTGTAATCCATTATGATCTGCAATTCCATCACCATTTGCATCAAAGCTATCTACTAATCTACCTCCCCATTGAGAGCCATAATAAAGTGGATCTACATTGTAAACCTCTGCTCCTTGTGAACCTTGAATTTGAATAGACATGTCAAAATTTTTGTATGCTAAATTATGACTCATACCCCAGTAAAAATCTGGTGTGTTTTGCCCTATCTTAACTAAATCACCTCCATCTTCAACAGATTTTGTTCTATCTATTATACCGTCTCCATTTTGGTCAACAACATAAGATTCTCCAGATTGGTTGTTCGGGCTTCTTGTACCATCTTCTAAGTAAATCATTTCAACTTCACCTGTAGTCTCTAATCCCCACATTTCACCAATTTGGCCTCCAACATAGTTTCTAAATACTGCACCTCTACCACTTTGTCCGTGAATTACTTGAGGTAATTCATCTAAACCATCTAAGTCTTTAATTTCTGTGTTAACTGTAGACAAGTTAGCTGCCATATTCCAAGAGAAATCATCTTTTCTAATTAAGTTAGCTCCGAATTCAAATTCTAAACCGAAACTTTGAATATCTCCGGCATTTAAAACTACATTATCTGTACCATGTATTTGAGAAACGCTTTTTGCTAATAGAATATTTTCGATATTAGAAGTATAGTAATCTACACCCAAAGTAAAACGATTGTTTAAAAAACCAAAGTCTACACCATAATTAGTTTCTGTGTTTGTTTGCCAAGTTAAATCAGCATTTGCAACATTAGTAGGTATTAAAAACCCTGTACCATCTATCGTTGCCGATGGACTTAAAAGACTTAAAGCATCATAAGATCCTAAAAAAGAAGTAGTACCTAAAGATCCAGTACTTGCTCTTAATTTTAACTTACTTAAAACCTCATTATTTTCTAAAAAAGATTCGTTATGAGCATTCCATCCTAAAGAAACTGCAGGAAAAGTTGCATATCTTTTGTTAGATCCGAACTGAGAACTACCATCTCTTCTTAATGAAACAGATGCTAAATATTTATCATTATATGCGTAGTTAACTCTACCAAATACACTTTCTCTTGCTCTAGTTTCATTTCTTTCGGTTACAGTTAAGTCTGCCGGAGTAAATAAATTATAATTAAGAATCGCTTCATCTGGCACATTATTACCATCTATGTTTGTTCCTCTATAAGAAGTCGTTTGAAATTCTACACCAACTACGGCAGATAAATCATGATTCCCTATTTCTTTTGAATAGTTTAAAGTAGTTTCACTTAAAACAGAAGAAACTTTTAAATCGTATTGGTCTCTGTAAGTTTGAGATGTTCTTGCTCTAGAGTCAAAACCAATCAATCTATGACGATATGCTTGTGTGTCTCTAAAATCACCACCTAAAACAGTCTTTATGTTTAAGCCTTCTATAATTTGGTATTGTAAATAAGAGCTTACATTACCAAAAAAAGTTTTTTCCCAAGCATCAGTATTGTCAAGTTTTGCTGCAGGACCTGCATCACCAGAACCACCAATACCATTGTTAGCTCTACCATAATGCCAATCTTGTGCAGCCATACCTGGCTATAGGGCATAAATACTATTTGCTTCATAACCAGAACCTCTATATCCATTGTCAAAAGCAGTAAGACCTAAACTTTGTGCTTCAGCATCTAAAGCTTGTACGAACGCGATAGATTCTGCAGTATGATATATAGGAGTAACTGGTGTTGCTCTTAATAAATCTCTCATATCATGACCTAAAATATCTCTGTCAGATACAAAACCATTAAAACTTACTCCTGCTTTAAACTTATCTCCAATATTTGCATCTACATTTAAACGTGCGTTTAATCTTTCGTAAGCTTGTGTAATTACGACACCTTCTATGTCTTGATAACCTATAGAAGCAAAAACTTTAACATCTTCAGATCCACCACTTACACTAAAATCGTGACTTGATGAAAATCCATTTTGAAAAAGCCAATCTTCTGGACTAATAGAACCTGGAGAGTTTTCGTAAGCATTTAATCTATATTCTACAAAATCTGGATCAATTTGAGTAAGATCCCAATTACCTGCAGCAATTTCTGATCTTGCATGAGCTGCCCATTCTTGACCAGACATAAGTATATTGTCTCTGTACTTACTAGAAACACTTGTGTATGCATTATAACTAAAGCTAGCTTTACCAGACTTTCCTTTTTTAGTAGTAACTAAAACAACTCCGTTTGCACCTCTAGAACCATAAATAGCAGCAGAGGCAGCATCTTTTAATATTTCTAAACTTTGAATATCATTTGGATTCACAGTTTCGATACCTCCAGAGATAGGATAACCATCTACAACTATTAAAGGGTTTGAAGCTCCTGAAACAGAAGAAGCTGCTCTAATTTGAATTTTTGGAGCTGCACCTGGAGAACCATCTTGATTCTGAATTAAAACTCCTGACAACTTTCCTGCCAATGCATCATCGACACGAGCCGCTTGAATAGCTGCAACAGCTTCACCTCCTACTTTAGCAATAGCACCAGTTAAATGACTCTTTTTACGAGTACCATAACCTACAACTACTATTTCTTCTAAAGAACTAGCATCTTCTACCATCTGTACGTTAATTACTGTCTTGCTACCAACGGTAATTTCTTGTGTCTTATAGCCTAGATAACTAAAGACAAGAATGTCTGTGGCATTTTTTGTGGTAATTGAAAAATTACCATCAAAATCTGTTGCGGCACCAATTGTGGTTCCTTTAATTTGAATGTTCACTTGAGGAATTCCTCCTCCTTGACCTTCATCCGTTACTTTACCTGTTACTTTTTGTTGTGAAAAAGCACCAAAAGATGCAAACAATAAAAAGCTCAAGATAAATTTTCTAATTGAATTGTTTTTAAGCATGAATTTAAAATTTAATTATTTTAACTGGTTTTCCAGCTTGGTTTACCAAATTGGTTTACCAAATTGGTTGCCCAAATATACACATTAAATTAAATTTAACCCATTTTAACATAAAAAAAAGTTAAAATAACACATAAAAACTTTACTAAATTAACCCAAAACCCAGTAAAATAGGGGTAAAATGGATGTGTTTTTTTTTCAAAAAAAAAAATGTAAAAAATATAAAAGTTTATTTATCAGAAGAATAAAGAGGTAACTTCTTTAAAAAAAGAATAAAATGTGTCTTAAATTATAATGATATAGTAATGTACGATTTTTCTGGCAGAAAAATAGAAGTTCAAAAAAGAATTGAAAAAGGGACAATAAGTGTTTCTAATCTTTCTAAAGTCTATATTTTATTGTCTTTTAAAAAAAAACTGCCATTATTAAATTTTTAAAGAGTTTTGTAAAGTGATTATTTTAAATTGGACATAAATAATAAAACAATTTATATTTATTAATTTATAGAAAACCATCAACCAAAGAAAGCATAAGTAACAAATATTTTTAAGCAAACAGTAAGTACGAGTTTTATAAATTACAAGCATATAAATACAAAACTATTTAATGATTATCTTGTAAATATTTTCTAATTCCATTTGATCTCTCTATATTTGGTAAACCAATTTGGTAAACCAATTAAAAATTTAAGTCTTTTACCCATGAAAAATTTTATACTAATCGCCAGTTTACTTTCCTTATTTTCTTGTAATTCAACTTTAAACAACAACATATCTGTTAATAATTCTGAAACACTTACAGAAGCGTTAAAAAACTTACAACCTGGAGATAATATTATTTTAAAAGAAGGAGTTTACAAAGATGTAGCCATAAAATTTACAGGAGAAGGAACCAAAGAAAATCCGATTACTTTAAAAGCAACAACTCCCGGGAAAGTATTTATTGAAGGAACCTCTAGTTTAGAAATTAGTGGTAATTATTTAGTGGTAGATGGACTTTTCTTTAGAAACGGGCACTCTCCTAAAACAAATGTAATTGCGTTTAGAACTAGCGCAAAAAATGTGGCAAATAATAGTAAAGTTACAAATTGTGTTATTTTAGATTTTAATAATTTAGAGAGAGATCAAGACAATTTATGGGTACAGTTGTACGGAAAACACAACGAATTTAGTAACAATTATTTAGCAGGAAAAACAAATGGTGGACCTACTTTAAGAGTAGATTTAAAAGGAAACCAAAGCATTCGTAATTACCATAAAATAATCAACAATCATTTTGGACCAAGACCAAGAAAAGGAGGTGCAAGAGGCGAAACAATTCAATTAGGAAGTAGCTTTACATCTATGAGCCCAAGTAACACCCTAATTGCAAACAATTTATTTGAAGAATGCAATGGTGAAGTAGAAATTATATCGAGTAAGACTAATTTCAACACTATAAAAAACAATGTCTTTTACAAAAGTGAAGGCTCTGTTGTTACCAGACACGGTAATTATGTTACTATTGACGGTAATTATTTTATTGGCGATGGCGTAAACGAACAATATGGAGGAATTAGAATTATAAACACAGGCCATTGGGTTACTAATAACTTATTTTACAAAATAAAAGGAAAGAATTTTAGAAGTCCGATTGCAGTAATGAATGGGATTCCGAAATCGCCTTTAAACAGATACAACCAAGTTACAGACGTTGTTGTTGCTTACAATACATTTGTCGATTCTGATGCGCCTTTTCAGTTTGGTGTTGGTCAAAATTTAGCCCAAAAAGATGTATTGCCAAAATCAGAAATTAGATCTGCGAGAGCCTTAAGAACTGAAGTTGCAAACAATGTAATATACAATTCTAAGGGCGATACAACACCAATTATAGAACACGACAAAGCAGATGGTGTAACTTTTGCTAGTAATATTATCTACAATAATGGTGTCTCAATAGAAAATGACCACGGTTTTATTTCTAAGGAGTTAGCATTGACAAATGTTGGTTCAGACATTGCGCTACCAACTGCTGGTTTTTCTGATGTTGAGATCTATAAAGGTTTTGATTTTGATATTATTTCAACCGATTTATTGGGCAATTCGAGAAGTACATCCAATCAAATTGGTGCAGTTGCAAACGCTGATAAAATTAACTTAGACGTTTTAGATAAAATGAAATATGGTGCTAGTTGGTTCTCTAATGAAGTGCAAGCAAAAGAATCTAAAACACATGTTGTAAATTCTACGACAGAATTGATTACCAAATTAAAAGGAGCGGCAAACGGAGATATTATTGAATTAAGTGCTGCTACTTTTAATGTAAGCGAATCTTTGGTTATTAATAAAACAGTTACAATTCAATCTAAAAACAAAGCAGAAATAATTTTTTCTGGTGCAGAAAACACGCCTGTTTTTGAATTGAATCCTTACGGGAAATTAACTTTAGACAACATCAAACTAACAGGAAATCGTAAAAATCACGCTTTTGCAACCTTAAAAAAGAACATGTCTAATCACTTTGGGTTGAATGTTTTAAACGCTGAAATAAATAATTTTAACTATGCTTTAAAAGTATACAAACAAGCATTTGCAGAACAAATTACGTTTAAAAACACTTCTGTTTTAAATTGTGAAAATGGTTTAGAATTATCAGAAGAAATTAATGATAGAGGTGATTACAATACAGAATACCTAACATTAGACAATTGTAATTTTGAGAATGTAAAACAAAATGTGATTGATTATTATAGAGGTGGTTATGACGAATCTACAATTGGCGGAAACTTAGTAATCACCAACTCTACTTTTACAAACTGTGCTGCTTTAGAAAAGAATAAAAGACTATTGAATCACAATGGTATTCATAATGTAAACATTAACAACAATACCTTTAAAAATAATAGCGTACAATACGTGTCTATTTTATGGGGAGCCAAAAATAACAAGGCGTCAAACAATGTTATTATTAATTCTGGTATTTTAAAAACCGAAGAGAATTTAAAACAAACGTTGATGTATTAAATGGTTTATCTAAATTAAAATTACTACTTTTGGTAAACCAAATTGGTTTACCAGTTTTAAATCACACACAAATGATTCAAAAAAAATACAGTTACCTTCTAATTACTTATTTAATTTTAGTCTTTATTTCTTGCAACAATTCGCCTGAAAATAAAGAATTGGGTCAGCATCCAAACTTAATTTTAACCGCAAAAAGTGTTTCAGAAATAAAAGCAAACTTAGGTAACGTTCCTCTTTTTGATGAAACTTTAGCGCAAACGAAAGAAAATGTAGATGTGGCAATTGAAAAAGGGATTGAAGTACCAGTACCAAAAGATATGGCAGGCGGTTATACGCATACACAACACAAATTAAATTATGCCAACATGCAAAAAGCAGGGGTGTTGTTTCAGCTTTTAGGAGGTGAAAAATATGCCATTTTTGTTAGAGATATGTTGTTAGCATATGCGAAAATTTTTCAAACATTTGAAACCCATCCAGAACCTAGAAGCTATGCAACTGGTAAGTTTTTCTGGCAATGTTTAAATGATTCTAATTGGCTAACCTATACCAGCCAAGCGTATGACTGTATATATGATTGGTTGCCAAAAGAACAAACAGACTATTTAAATACAAACTTATTTAGACCTTATGCCGATTTTTTATCTGTTGGCAATCCGAAGTATTTTAATAGAGTTCACAACCACTCTACTTGGGGTAATGTTGCCGTTGGTATGATTGGTTTGGTAATGGATGATGAAGAGTTAATTAACAGAGCTTTGTATGGTTTAGATAAAAGTGATGTAGATTTAACTGAAAAGGACAATGATGGTGGCTTTATTTATGACAAAGAAGGTAAAGCAGGTTTTTTAGCCAATGTAGATTCTCCTTTTTCACCTGATGGATTTTACACAGAAGGGCCTTATTACCAACGTTATGCAATGTATCCTTTTTTAATTTTTGCAGAAGCACTTCAAAACAAAAAACCCGATTTAAAAATATTTGAATACAAAAACGGAGTATTGATAAAAGCTGTAGATGCTTTGTTGAATTTAACAGATGCAGATGGCGAATTTTTTCCTTTAAATGATGGTCAGAAAGGCATGTCTTATTACACTTCTTCTTTAGTATCTGCAGTAGATATTGCCTATTTTTATGGCAAGCAAGACGCAAGATTGCTATCTGTTGCAAAAAAACAAGGTGCTGTTCAGTTAGATGCTACGGGCTTAAAAGTAGCACTTGCTCTTAAAAATGGTGTAGAAAAACCTTTTGTAAAAGAATCTATGGAACTGTCTGACGGTTCTAAAGGAAATGAAGGAGGTATAGGTATTTTACGTTACAATAATCAGAAGCAAACAATGGCATTGGTGTATAAGTATGCTGCACAAGGCCTAAGCCATGGGCATTATGATAAATTATCGTTTTCTATGTACGAAAATGGCGATGAGGTACTGCAAGACTATGGTTTGTCTAGATTTGTAAATGTAGAGCAGAAAAATGGCGGTGGTTATTTAAAAGAAAACAAAACCTATGCAAAACAGACCATTGCGCACAATACAATTACACAAAACGAGATTTCTCATTTTGGATATGATTTTGAAACAGGAAGCAAATACCATCCTGAGAAATATATTTTTGATGCCAGCAATGCAAATTTTCAATTGGTTAGTGCCAAAGAAAAAAATGCATATCCAGGGACCGAAATGCACAGAACTTTTATAATGGTAAAAGATGCAGATATAGAAAAGCCTTTTATTATCGATATCAATAAAATACAATCAAACAAAAAGAATCAATACGATTTACCTTTTCATTATTTTGGCCAAATTATATCGACTAGTTTTAGTTATAATGTACCCAAAACATTATCACCTTTAGGTGATAAATACGGTTACAACCATGTTTGGAAAGAGGGTGTTGGAACAGCAAATGCAGAAAGCATTCAGTTTACCTGGTTAGACAATAAACGTTTTTACACAATAACTTCGGCAACCAATTCAGAAGATGAATTAATTTTAGCAAGAGTTGGCGCCAATGATCCTGAATTTAACCTTAGAAAAGATCCATCAATTATTATCAGAAAAAAACACACACAAAACACTGTCTATGCCTCTATTATAGAATCTCACGGAAACTATGATCCTGTAAAAGAAGTTGCAAAAAATGCGTACAGTAATTTTTCTAAAATTGAAGTTTTAACTGATACCGTAGATTATACCGCTATTAAAATTACATTTAAAACAGGCAAAGAGAAACTTTTAATCTTAGCAAATACCAATAATAATTCTCAAAAAGAACATACTACTACTGTTAAGGGAACAAATTATACCTGGACAGGAACATATTATTATAAATAAATCATAAAAAAGTAAAAACAATGAAACGATTTAGCGAAAAATACATCAATGCAAACCAGTTAGAATGGGAAAAACTAGGTGGTGGAGTCTCAAGAAAATTTTTAGGCTACGACAATCAAATCATGATGGTAAGTGTTAAATTTGATAAAGGAGCTTTAGGAGCGCCACATCAACATTTTCATACGCAAGCAACCTATTGTGTTTCTGGTAAATTTGAATTTGAAATTGATGGCGTAAAGAAAATTGTAGAAGCTGGAGATGGTGTTTATATAGAACCAAATTTATTACACAGTGCTGTTTGCCTTGAAGAAGGACAGTTAATTGATACTTTTAGCCCAGTAAGAGAAGATTTTTTAACAGGTGACGGGCCTTCTTATTTTAGTGACAAAAAATAGACAATAATAAATTTTTTGATCTTAAAAAACTCTTAGAATAAAGTTTAAAATACTTTTGTTTTAAGAGTTTTTTTTGAAATAATTAACATTTTTTTTTAATGGTAAAATAAAAAAAAACTATATTTGGCCAACCAGATTGGTTAACCAAATAATGGAAATTAATTAAAATTCCTTAAAACATAGGTTAAAACAGCGATTTTTAGGAAAATGTAAAAATAAAAAATAATATCTTTGCTTAATCAATGTGAAGCTTACAATATGAAATTAGAAGTATTAAATAAAATAGACAACTCTAACCCACAAAAAGAAATTATTTCTAAAATAGGAGAGTTAATTAATTTTAAAAACCTAGAACCAGGAGATAAATTACCTTCTGAAAGAATGTTGTCTGATAAATTTGAAGTTTCTAGAAGTAGTATTAGAGAGGCTATACAAAAACTAGAGTTCTATGGCATCTTAAAATCCATACCACAAAGCGGTACGTTTGTAGCTAATATTGGTGTTATTGCAATGAATGGAATGATAGAAGACATTCTTCGTTTAGATGAACCAGATTTTAAGTCTTTGGTAGAAACAAGAATTCTTTTAGAGTTAAAAACTGTTCGACTTGCTGCAACCAGAAGAACAGAAAAAGATTTAAACTATATTGAAGAAGCTTTAATAGCTTATAAAAATAAAGTACTCAACGAAGAAGACGCTGTCCAAGAAGATTTACTTTTTCATCTGGCAATAGCTAAAGCAAGTGGCAATAGTACCATGAACAACTTTATGCTTATTATAATACCCGAAATCATTACAAACTTTCAAAAACATCATGTTTGTGATGCTGGGCTTTCTAAAAGAGGTATTGCAGAACATCAAGCAATATTTGATGCCATAAAAAAGCAAAACCCTCAATTGGCTAAACAGAAAATGAAAGATCATTTTAAAGAGCTGTATCAATATTGCTATCAATCATCTTAAGCATCGTAAAATAGTCTCCTTTTTTTATCATTCTTCTAAAAATCTAAAAATAACAACTTTATAGGTCTGTTATGTCGTATTAATTACTTATTTTTGGTAAACCAAATTGGTAAACCAATTTAACAAATATAAAATCAGTTCATACTATGAAAATAAAAGGTTTAAGATGGTGGATAATTGTATTAATATTTATAGCAACTGTAATAAATTATATAGATAGAACTGCATTTGCTCTTTTGTGGCCAGAAATGGGTGAAGATCTTGGAATGGATAAGGCAGACTATGCGATTATGCTTAATATATTTATGGCATGTTATGCGATAGGTAAATTTGCTTCAGGTAAATTATATGATAAAATTGGAACAAGGCTTGGTTTTACAGTATCAATAATAATTTGGTCTGTTGCCTCTGCTTTTCATGCATTTGCCAGAGGAATTGTATCTCTATCAATTTTTAGAGGTTTGTTAGGTTTAGGTGAAGCTGGTAATTGGCCAGGAGCTGTAAAAAGTAACGGAGAATGGTTCCCTATTAAAGAAAGAGCGATAGCTCAAGGCATCTTTAACGCAGGTGCTTCTATAGGAAACGTAATTGCTCCTTTTGTTATTGTTTTTTTGTATACAAGATTTGGATGGAAAACTACTTACATTATTTTAGGATCTGTAGGTATTCTATGGGTTATTCCATGGTTGTTTTTAAATAAATCTACACCAGAAAAACATCCTTGGGTTACACAAGAAGAGAGAGACTTAATCATTTCTGATAGAATAGAAAACCCAGATAATGAAACTAAAGTAAAATCTAAAAGTTTACCTGTACTTAAAATATTAAGTCATAAAGAATCTTGGGGTGTATTAATGTGCAGGTTTTTTATTGAACCAATATGGTGGTTCTTTGCAGGTTGGATGCCAATTTATCTAAATAGCAAATACAACTTAAGTATAGAACAGATTGCTGATACCATGTGGATTTCTTACTTAATGGCAGCTGTTGGTAGTATATTAGGAGGAGTATTTACAGGTAAGTTGATGAAAAAATTAAGTGTTGATATCTCAAGAAAAATAACAATTTCTTTAGGTGGTCTTATGATTCTAATCGCTTTCGTATGTATTATTACTTTGGTAAAAGCAGAAGATTTTATGATGTTTATCTATTTTGCAGGATTAGCTTTATTTGGTTTTCAATTTGCTATTGGTAATATTCAAACAATTTCTAGCGATTTATTTAAAGGACCTTCAGTAGGCACACTAGCAGGTTTAGCAGGAACTGTTGCAGCAGTATCTCCGATGATTATGAACTGGTTTGTTGGTCAAATAACAACTAGTTCTTATACACCAGCGTTTATTGCAATTTGCGTATCAGTCGTTTTAGGAGTTTTATCAATATTTTTCTTCATAAAAAATATTGGCCCAGTAAAAGAATAAAATAAATTATTAAAGTATAAATTATATAATTATGAGTAGTACAAGTAGTAAAGTAGCAATAGTAACAGGAGCAACAGGAGGTATTGGTTTTGAAGTAGCCAAAAGACTAGGTCATGATGGATATACCGTAATAATGAATGGTATTGATGACGCAGCAGGTGTTGAAAGACTAAAAGAATTAAAAGACGCTGGTATTAACGCAGAATATTATGGTTTTGATGTTACTAAAGAAGATGAAGTAACTGCTAATATTAATAAAATAGGAGAAAAATATGGTAAAATTGATGTACTTGTAAACAATGCAGGTGGATTAGGTGGTAGATCTCGTTTCGAAGAAATGACTACTGAATTTTACAGATTTGTAATGGCATTAAACTTAGATTCAGCTTTTTTTGCATCTAGAGCGGCAATTCCTTTTTTAAAGAAAAGTGATAATGCATCTATCATTAACTATACTTCTAACGCAGGTTGGAATGCAGGTGGACCAGGAGCAGGTATTTACGGAACTTCTAAAGCAGGTGTTCACGCAATTACAAGAGCTTTGGCCAAAGATTTAGCAGAATATGGTATTCGTGTAAATGCAGTTTCTCCAGGAACTATAGACACCCCTTTTCATGCACAAATTAAAGCTACAAAACCAGAAGTTTTTGCTTCTTGGGCAAACAATATTATGTTAGGTAGATTAGGTAAACCAGAAGATGTAGCAGGTGTTGTATCTTTCTTAGCAAGTAAAGATGCTGCTTTTATTACAGCAGAAACTATCCAAATTGGTGGTGGACAAGCATTAGGTATCTAAGACGTTAGTATTATCAAATGATAAATCATTAAAAGAGGGATTTCTTTAAATAGAATTCTCTCTTTTATTTTAATTAAAAAAATAAAATATATTTTAGCAACTCATAAAGAAGTACTTATAAAAAACTTCATTTATTTTTTAAAAAAAGTAAAAAAATAATTTGCAAAAGACACAAAACTTACTATATTTGCACCGCTCTAATAATTAGATATTCTAGTTTATCTTTTTAAGAGTTTAGTTCATTAAAATAAAGACTGCGAAAGTAGCTCAGGGGTAGAGCATCACCTTGCCAAGGTGGGGGTCGCGGGTTCAAATCCCGTCTTTCGCTCTATTCAAAATACCAATGCTGAAGTGGTGGAATTGGTAGACACGCTGGACTTAAAATCCAGTGGTCAGTAATGGCCGTGCGGGTTCAAGTCCCGCCTTCAGTACTAAA